>Ga0307411_10000019_pt1 | contig 76913 bp, 44 predicted proteins | sample DK1Ometagenome_2_FD_203712 | JGI IMG/M metagenome (GOLD analysis project Ga0307411, IMG submission 203712) | Maize rhizosphere microbial communities from greenhouse at UC Davis, California, United States - DK15-O-1 | ecosystem: Host-associated > Plants > Roots > Rhizosphere > Soil | place: USA...
AACAACTGGATCAATTAGTGATAAAAGCGACTTAACAGAAACTTTATTTCTCATAAAATGAAAATTAAACAAACTAATTTATGAAAATATTTCAAAGAACATTTTTTCTTCCGAACACTTATGTTTTGGAAACCTTGCAGGAAACATATCGAAACCTGACAGGTTTATACGCCTTCAATATTAATTTCCTTTAAAAGTATAAGTCTGTCCAGCTTTCATCTGAACATCATATTCATTATACTTTGGCAACACAACTTTCTTCAAATTCGCTTTTTCAGATAGAATTGGTTTCTTCACTTCAACATCATAAAACAACGGATTCGTATTTTTGCCTTTTGCTTTTTTTATCGATGATCCTTTTCCGGCAGTTAAAGCATTCTCTACTTTCAATCGGCAATTTCCTCCAATTTTAGAATAAATTTTTAGTTCAGAAACTTTATTGTTTTTCCAGGTCAAATCAATTACAAATCCGCCTCTGGCAACCAAACCTTTAATACTTCCATCTTTCCAAACAGTTGGTAAAGCCGGCAATAAATGAATCGCATCTTGCTGACTTTGCATCAACATTTCGGCGATTCCTGCCGTACATCCAAAATTTCCATCAATTTGAAATGGCTGGTGCGCATCTAACATATTTGGATAAGTTCCGCCGCCTTTTCTTTGGTCGGCAGTAACCAAATGCAGTTGATCCTGAATCAGTTTATAAGCATGATTTCCGTCTAATAATCTTGCCCATAAATTTACTTTCCAGCCCATTGACCATCCTGTCGATTCGTCTGTTCTGTATATCAACGATTGTTTTGCTGCCTCAAATAATTCAGGAGTTTTCACTGCCGAAATTTGATTACTTGGATACAAGCCATACAAGTGCGAAACGTGTCGGTGATTGTCTTTTGGATTATCCCAATCGTCCTGCCATTCTTGTAACTGACTGTGTTTTCCCACTTTCATAGGAGGCATTTTCGCCAGTGCCTCACTTAGTTTTTTAGTATAATTTTCATCTGGTGAAACTAATTTGGAAGCTTCAATAACATGCGTAAACAAATCAAAAACCAGCTGATTATCCATTGTAGTTCCAGATGCAATTGTTGCTTTTCCGGTTTCACCTGCATGTGTGTTTTCAGGTGAACTTGAAGGGACTACAACCAAATATTTTGTATTGGGATCGATAACCATAAAATCAAGAAAGAAATCAGCTGCTCCTTTCATGATCGGATAAATCTCTTCCAAATATTTTTTATCTCCGGTATACAAATATCTTTCCCATAAATCCTGAGAAACCCATGCACCACCCGTAGGCCACATTCCCGATGCAGCAGAATCTACAGGAGCGGTAACACGCCAAATATCGGTATTGTGGTGTAAAACCCAACCGTTTGCATTGTACATCATTCTGGCAGTTTCAGCGCCAGTTACGCTTAGTTCTTTTGCCATTTGAACAAAAGGCTCATGCATTTCCTGAAGATTGGTTACCTGCGCAGGCCAATAATTCATCTCGGCATTGATGTTTGTGGTGTATTTACTGTCCCACGGTGGCGTAACCATATCGTTCCAAATTCCTTGCAAATTAGCAGGCTGTCCGCCCGGTTGTGAACTTGAAATTAAAAGATAACGTCCAAACTGAAAATACAGACTCGCCAATTGCGGATCGAATTGTTTCGAGAAATCTCTGATTCTTTCGTTTGTTGGTTTCTTAGCTGCCTCGTTTCTTCCCAAATCAAAAGAAACTCTGTTGAAGAAATTTTGATAATAATCAACATGTGCTTTTTTTATCGTTTCAAAATCTTTGGTTTCGGCTTTCGCCAAATAATCTTTGCTTTTTGCAATTTCATCGCCCGATATATCTTTATAATTTTTAAAATTCGTTGCAATCGAAATATATAAAGTTACTTCATCAGCCTTATTAATACTTAAAACGCCATTGCTCGCATCAATTTCTCCGCCTTTATTTTTAGCCGTCAATCTTCCCTGAAATTTCACTTTTCCTTTTACGCCTTCAAAATTGGTTCCTAAACCTGAAAGTATAATTTGATTTCCTTCAGTTGAAGCAACCGTTTTATCAATCGGACTGTTCATGAAAACATTACAGGTAATTTGTCCGGGTTTATTGGCTGATAATTTAACCGCAATTACCTGATCTGAAAATGCAGTCAAAATTTCTCTCGTAAATTCAACGCCGTTTACTGTATATTTCACCTTTGCCGTAGCATTGGCAATATCTAAATCTCTATAATAATTGGTATATTTTTGATGTCCCGGAAAGGAAATATAAACGCTTCCAAAAGTCTGATACGGCATTCCGTCATTGGTTTGAGACATAATATCCTGCGTCGCCAATTCCTGTGCTTCATCAAATTTTCCATCAAAAATTAATTGTCGCACAATTGGCAAAGCTTTTATCGATTTGGTATGTGCATTGCTATTTGGTGACCCCCCCCAAATGGTTTCTTCATTCAACTGCAAACGCTCCACCGCCGGATCTCCAAAAACCATCGCACCCAAACGACCATTTCCTAATGGAAGTGCTTCATTCCAGATCGCAGCCGGTTTATCGTACCAAAGTTTTAATTCGTTGTTGGTTTGCGCCATTGCTGTAAGCGAAACAATTCCAACACAAATCGCAGTTATTTTATTTTTTAAGTTCATATAAATATTTTTTTTTCGCCACGAATTCACGAATTGACTCTAATTATTCTTTGCGTTTAATTTCTCAAATTATTATAGCCACAGATTAAAAAATAATTCGTGAATTCGTGGCTATCTTTCTTTATCTTACTTCTTAACCTCATAAATCTTATTATTTTTCTCGCCAAACATTTCATATAATTTGTCGATATCTTTCAAAGCATTTTTAGGTAAATTTTCGGCTTTATTGCCAAAAACATATAATTTGTCATAAGGTTCAATCACACAAGTCGATTCGTCGATTTCGCCTTTTCCATTTTTAACTTTATTTAAATCCAACCCTAAATATTTCGCCATAAATGGATACAAAGCCATACGTTTTGATACTCCGAAATCATGTCCCTCTTTTGCAAAATGAGCGTTTTCTACCAAATCTTTTTTACCGTACAATTCATAAGTTCTTTGAATAAAAGGAAATTCCAATTCTGGAACCGCCAATGTCCAGTCTTTTCCATCAGAAACAATCAATTGTGGTTTTGGTGCCATCATGGCTGAAATTTCGGCATTGTTTGTTCCGTTTCCACAAAGGTGAATTCCGCGACCGCTTTCGCACGGACATCCGCCGGAAAAATGAGACGAAACCATTACAACCGGAGCAGAAACCGTAATTCTGTCATCGATTGCAGCCAAAAACATCGTATGAGATCCACCGCCTGAGCCGCCTGTAACACCAACGTGAGACATATCGACATTTTTTTGAGTTGATAAATAATCCAATAAACGGATTCCGCTTAAAACCTGAACCGTTGATGCAATACTGTTTCTATGTGTTTGTTCAGGAAACTGAAGCAAAGATTCTCCCCACGCAAACAAATCGTAACTCACTACAATCGCACCCATTTTCGCCATAATGGCGCAACGATATTGCTCATCTTTTCTATATCTTCCATCACCAAAATGCCCATCCGGAGTTAAAATTACCGGAGTTTTTTTATTGAAAGGATACGGTTTATAAATCGAACCTGTTACATAAACACCCGGCAGAATTTCCAATCCGATATTTTCGACACTGTAATCTTTATAAATTCTTTTTGGAGTTAAAAGTGGCTTAGACTTTGGTGTTGGGGGCGCCTTGTCTAAACCAAATGAAGTGATCATACAAGCTTTTAACTCCGTTTTACGTTTTTCCCAATCTTCTTTAGTTGAATAAAGGCTTTTCAGATAATCCAATCGCTCTTTTCCTTTATCAACCGAGACTTTATGGTTTTCATATTTTCTGATAATATAAGTTCCGTCCGGTTGTTTAAAATACATCAATTCAAACGGCGCCAAAATATTCGTTAAAGAAATCGGCAAATTTCCCGGTTCAATTCTCCAATCGGCGTAATCCAGTTCTTTTCCTTTCAATAAACCTCGATCGTCGTTGATTGTCACATGAAAAATAGTTTCAATCTTTTTTAAGGTTTCTGAAACTGGTTTTCTATAATTTTCATCAGATGTTATTTGCGCGTTTGCAAATGTCAATGCACAAATTGAAAGTAATATAGCTTGTCTTATGTTGTTTAAGTTCTTCATTTCGTATTGTTGAGATTGGCACACGGATGACGCGGGTTGAACGGATTTATTTATATGTTTTTTAAAAAAATCGGTGTTCATCGGTCTAAATCCGTTAAATCCGTGGGCCATCTTATTATTTATATTTCACATTCAATTGTATATTTTCCTGATCCAAATCTCAGGTATTTCGTTACTTTTCCATTTACTTTTACTTCTGTACCCGCTGCAATTGGCAATTTTATAGTTGCCGATGTATTCACCGGAATTTCCACTTTCAGAATTAATTTTCCATCTTTCTTCTCCCATTCCGAAGCAATATTTCCGTAAACAGATTTGTAAGTTGCTTTTACAAAAGTCATATCTCCCACGACTTGCGGCTGAATAAAGAAATGTTTGAAACCCGGATTTTCAGGATCAGAAACAATTCCCGCAAGACTTTGGTAAAACCATTCTTCAATTTGCCCCATCATAAAGTGATTCCATGAATTTCCTTTGCGCGGATCCCATTGTTCGGTTAAAGTGGTCAGGCCAAATTTGATTTGAAAACCATAACCCGGTGCATCGTAATGATTGTTCATTTTGTACATCGTTTCGTTTTCGCCATTTTGTGCCAAAGCCTGAAACAAATATCGATTTCCAACATCGCCTGTTGTTAGTCTGTCGCCTTTTGCTTTTATATCTGCTAATAAATTCTGCATAACAGCCACTTTATATTGCGGTTCTACGATATCCATATAAACGGGAACAGCGTTACTAAACTGGCTGTTTGTGCCATATTGTTTGGTTTCCGGATTGAAAAACTCCTTGTTAAAAGCATTTTTTATATCTAAAGCCAAAGTTTCATATTTCTCAATATCTTCTGTTTTGTTCAACAATTTTGCAGCTTTTGCCACCAAACTTGCTCCATAAAAATAATGCGAGGTCGCCGAAAGTGCAATCGGACTATTTTTTGAATATCCCGCCGCGTGCGTTCCGTAATCGTACCAATCGCCCAAACCGTGAGATACAATATGATCTTTTGCTTTTGTTCCTAAATAATCAACGTACTTTTTCATTACCGGATAATATTTCTCCAATAAAGAAGCATCGCCGTAATATTCATAATACATCCAGGGCAGAATTACTCCTGTTACGCCCCATTCCGGAGAATCGGTAAAATCGCCTCCAAAAACCACATATTCAGGAACAATTGTCGGGATCAAACCGTCTTCTCTTTGTGCATCAGCGATGTTTTGCATCGTTGCCGGAATAAAACTTTCGAGATTATAATTGAACATTAAACCTGGTCCGTTTAAGTGAATTTCTTCCAGCCAACCCAATTTTTCACGTTGCGGACAATCAGTAAAAACACTCTGAAAATTACTTTTTATTGAGTTATTTATTAGTTCATGCGCCTTATTGAAAATTTCATTCGAAGATTCAAAAGTTCCTGCTTCACCAACCGAATTATAAATGAAATTTGATTTTAAATCCAGTAATGTTGGCAAGTTTTTATCTTTGGTTTTCTTATAATTGATATTCTCAATCTGAACATATTGAAAACCGTAATAACTAAATTTTGGCTGCCATTCTTCAACGCCTTTACCTTTTAAAGTGTAATCGTAATAATAAGGTTTTCCGGATCTTCCCTGACCAACGGTTCCGTCCTCATTTAAACCTTCGCCCACCCAAACGCGAACGGTTTGTCCTCTTTTTCCTTTTACTTTTATAGTCGTAAATCCAGAAAGATTTTGTCCCATATTAAAAACAAAAAAGTTCGGCTTTAGTTCTTTTACTTCCTTGACATCATATTGTTTCTGAATTGTAATTGGCGGTGCAGTCTGTGCCCTTAAAAATCCTTTTGGCGCTTCCTGAACAACAATTTTCTTCCAGTTTGAATCTTTAAATCCTTTTCTATTCCAGCCTTTTTGTTCTAAATTGGCGTTGTAATCTTCGCCTCCAAAAATACTGTTGTAAGTAATTGGACTTTTGCTGTATTTCCAGCTTTCATCGGATTTTATAATTTCTTCAGATCCATCTTTATAAACCACTTTCATCTTAAAAAATAAAGTGGGCGGACCAAAACTTACAAAAAACTTGGTGTATCTTTCGGCAAGCGTATTGTACATTCCGTTTCCTAAAAGAACGCCAATTACATTTTCACCTTTTTGTAATTCTTTAGACGATAATTCGTAAGTATTATAATTGACGGTTTTATCATAATCTGTCCATAAAGGCGCGAACTCGCTGTTTCCAATTTTCTTTCCGTTAAGGGTTAATTCATAATGTCCCAATCCTGAAATGTAAACTACCGCTTCTTTGATTTCTTTTGCAATCTTAAAAGGTTTTCGAAGCATAATACTTCTGCGTGACAAAGAATCCGAAGCATTGACTATAGCATCTTTTTTTTCTCTTTTATAAGTCGCCGAGTGAAAATTTCTACCTTCCGGCAAATGGCTGTCCGCTTTTGTAATCGCACCAATCCAGATTGGTTTTAAATTGGATTCGTTGGGAGCCATTCTGAAAAAAGCAGTTTTACTCCATTTCGACATTTCACCTTCCTGATTCCAAACTTTCACCTTCCAAAAATATTTGGTTTCGGGTTTTAGAGGGCTTCCGCCAAAAGCGATATGCAAATTTTGATAAGAGTTTACTCTTAAGCTGTTCCAGATATCACCTTCGTCATTTTTTAGTTTTTCTTCGGATGAAGCAACCAAAATCTGATACCCAATTTGTGATGTATTTGATTCTTTTGCGACCAATTGCCAGCTAAATCTTGGTTGGTTTTGAATTACAGCCAACGGATTTTCAGTCATTTCACAAGTCAAATGTTCAGCAGCAATTTGTCCATTCGAAATGAAAGTAACTAAAAGGCAAAAAAAGAATACTATATTTTTGAAATTCTTCATTTCTTATTGTTGAGATTTTGGAACGCGGATGACGCGGATTTACTTCGTAAAAACGCGGATTAATACGGATTTTCTACTCTCTAATTTTAGCAAAAAAAAATAAAAAATCCGTTTTTACCAGCGTCTTCGCTTTAGCGAATCAGTCTCATCCGCGTTCTATTTTTTGTTTGTCTGCAAATATTTTTTTCACGCAGATTTTTAATTTTTAATTCTCAATTTTTAATTTTTCTTCGTAATCAACGACTGAATATTAAATACTACTTCCGGGATTAATTTTCCTGTTTGAGGCAAATCATCGTAATCATCTGTGTCCGGTGCCGTATCCGGATTTGGAGAATATCTCTGTTCACCTGTGCGGAACATAATTCTTTCAAAACCATCAACCGGCGCATAAAATATTCTTGTTGATTCTTTTTCGTCGTTTACTTTTATCGTGTACGAACGTGTTTTAACGTTCAGTTTTACATTTACTTTGTATTCTTTTCCGGCTTCATATTTGGCGATTGTATTAAAACGCGCTCCTGTTTTTGTTTTCAATTGTCCGTCTGAATCAAACGTTAATCTTACAGCTGGTAATCCTTGTTTATTTTGAAATTCAACCTGCAATAAACCGTGATTATTTTGTTCGGGTTTAACCGTAAAAGTGACTTCCATTTTTTCTGCAAAAGGAATAACACGTTCTGCACGAGCATAATCAAAATAATCCTGGTCTCTTAAAGTTAGCCATTTTTTGCCGTCTTTTTTTTCGATCTTGGTTGAAGCCCACGACAAATCATAAGTATTCCACAACTTTAATTCTTGCCCGTCTGGAAGTTCATTAAAAATATCATTTGCATTTTCAGTAACAACACTTGTAACCGGAACCGGAATCGACGCTACCCAAATATCTTCTTTATTAACGCTGTAACTAACCCATAGTTTTCCGTCAGGTGGAATTCCGTCACCTTCAGAGATACCGCGAACATATTGCGGACCGGCAGATTTGTAGTTTCCACCATAACGCATCGGACTAATTTCGCCATGAACCAATAATAAATCTTTGTAGTTCAAACCATCATCACTTGTCGAAATTGCCAAAGGCCAACGATATTCTGATGGATTATAAACAGTTGCAAAACGATTGTCAGAAGTTTTTTGTCCCCAAATTTTGGCATTGCTGTTTACAAAACCGGGTGCACGAACAGGCATATATTCCCATGATTTTCCGCCATCTTTACTGATCGAAGTTAAAGCGTGTTTCCATAAACCCACAACATCTCCGTTTGGTAAATGATACGAACTAAGCGCTTTGTATGGTTTTTTAAGCGGAATTAATTCATCATCGCGATCCGCTTCTTCCACCCATTGCTGTAAAATCAAAGGATCAGAAAGTATTTCTTCGCAGGCTTTTTTCAAACCTTTGTCTTTTGCCTGTATGTAAAAAGGAAAAGCCGATTTCGATTTATCCCAAGATTTGTTGTATCTGATAAAGTAAATTTCGCCAAAACTTCCGTCTTTTTTGATTTCCCGAATGACACGTCCAATTCCTTTTCCGTCGTTTGGATCGTCTTTTTCATCCATCGCAATTCCGTAATACGCCAAAGCAAAAAGTCGTTTATCTTTTGACGTATAAAAACCCATTCTTTGGTGCATAATCGCATCCAGATTTTTGGTTACACCTTCAACACCTTCTTTTTTCCATCCATCAGGAATGTGATAAATAGGAAAAATTACTTTTGGCATTTTCCACATCACACCATCTTTTGAAGTCATAATCAATGTCTGGCTCGGCGGAATATGTTCTCCCGCAGGATCACTTAAATATTGCAGATAAAAAGTATCGTTCCAATATGCCATTGTTGGCTGATGGTTGTATGTCCATCCAAAACCATCTGCTTTTTCCGGATGTTCACGGCTTGCGCGCATTATCTGCGTAGCGTGAACCCCAACCGCCGGACTTAATTGCCCGTGATGATAATCGACATTTGAAAGTGTTTTACCAACATAACGCACGGTGTCGTTTTGGGCATTTACAACTGTACAAGTCAAAAGAATCGTGGCTGTAGTTATGATGTTGGTTTTTATGTTTTGGAAAGTAATCATTTTTTATGTTTTTGGTTTCACGCAGATTTGGCAGATTTTAGCTGATTGTCGCAGATTCTTATTCTGCTACTATTTTAAATAAAATCTGTTAAATCTGCTTAAATCATTTTTAAATCTGCGTGAAATTTTTCTGGCTATTTTTTTAATTTTATCTGCCAAATCTGCGTGAAAAAATTTACTCTCGCAGATTTAGCAGATCAAGCAGATTTTTAATTTTTAATTCTCAATTTTTAATTAATCTAATCTGTGAAAATCTGTGGCCTTATCTTTTATTTCTTTTCAATTAATCCTTTTAAAACTTCTTCAGAAATTGTCGTAATTGTTCCGTGTTTGTGTCCTTCGGGAAGACTTATTTTTGACGAAACATCATCAAAATGAACAAAATCTGAAGTGCTCAAAGCTTTGTAATTTTTTGAACCATAATTGTCATAATACAAAAGCCAATTTTTACCGACTTTAACTACTGTTGGTCCTTCTGACAAATATTCCGTCAACGGTTCAGAAATTTTTCCGAATGGTCCTAAAGGTGATTTTCCGAAAGCTACCTTTATATTTCGCATTGGTCTTGTGTTGTCTTTCAAAACCAAAACATAATCTTTTTTACTTTTTTTGACAATCACACAGTCAATCACACTAAAACCTGGTTCGTAATATAATTTTGTATCAGAGAATGTTTTAAAATCTTTTGTCGTAACGTAATACATTCTGTGATTATTTTTTTCTTCTTCTACTCCTTTTTCAAATCGAAATGGAATTGTCGATGCCCAAATAATAATGTATTCTTTTTTAACATCATCATAAAAAATTTCCGGTGCCCAAACGTTTATCACTTCCGGTTCGTTTTTCATCACCGGAATATATTCTTGTTTTGACCAATGAATTAAATCTTTAGAACTGGCATATCCAAAACCGTTTCCGCCTTTCCAGTCGGTTGTCCAAACCATGTGATACGTTCCGTCGCCTCCTTTTGTGATGGACGGGTCGCGCATGATTTTACTGGCTCCGATTTCTGGTTTTAAGAATGATCCTTCGAGACCTTTCCAATTATAACCATCTTCGCTGTAAGCCAGATACAAACCTTCTGTTGCAGGTTCTCTAAAAGACGTAAAAAGATATAAATCTTTCTTTTTCTGCGAATAACTTATCGCAAAAAAGAAAAGAATTGTTATGATGAATATTTTTTTCATTTCTTGTTTTTCTTTCCTGCAAGGTTTTCAAAACCTTGTAGGTATTTCTATGCGCACAAACTATACCTACAAGGTTTTGAAAACCTTGCAGGAAGACGAACTGCTATTCTGAAATCGCTTTTTTGTCTAAAGCTGCTCCTTTTTTCACAACCGTATTTACATTATTAAATACATTGTTTTTGAGGAAAATATTTTTTGTTTCTTTTCCATCAGCTTCGATGAAAACATCTGTTGCATTAAATGGAAAATTATTATTGATCATAATATTAGATGCATTTTCAATTTTAATTACGGGAATTCCTTTTATTGGTGTTGATGAACCAACATTATCTAAAATAAGGTTTTTAGCATTTGATATTTTGAAAGAAGAACCCACTGATGCATTTACTTTTACATCATGGAATTCAATATCTGTTGCTGTATTGACCGTAAAACCTTCTTTGCCATCCATATTAATATTCGAAAAAGAAATATTTTGAATTGGCATTTCAGAAATTCCGCGAACGAATCCCGCTTTATTTACATTTCCACCTGTAACATTACTGATATGAATGTTTCTGAAAGTTGGGGTACGTTCTGTAACCGGCTCTGCAGCATTATCTTTATCGTAGAACAAATCCAGGATAATCGCTTCTTCCTTGATATTTTTCATCACAATATTATCTACGCGAATATCTTCTACAACTCCACCACGACCACGAGCTGATTTGATGCGTATTCCACGATCGGTTCCGTCAAAAACACAATTTGAAATCGTAATTTTTTTGATTCCGCCCGACATTTCACTTCCAATAACAACACCGCCATGACCGCTTAACATCGTACAATTTGTGATGGTAACATTCTCTGTTGCTTTTCCGTATTTACGACCGTCTACATCTCTTCCCGATTTTATGGTAATACAATCGTCTCCAACGCTGATATGGCAATTCGAAATATGAACATTAGTACAAGATGAAGGATTAATCCCGTCTGTATTTGGCGAATGCGGATTAAAAATCGAAATTCCGGTAACGGTCACATTATCACAAAACTCAGGATTGATCGTCCAAAAAGGTGAGTTTTGAAACGTAACGCCTTCGATTAAAATATTTTTACAGCCATACGCCTGAAAGAAAGAAGGACGAAAAAAGTGTTTGTCGATCGTTCTTTTATAGTAAGGCTCATAGACAATTCCTTTGTTTTGCTCGGTCCACATTTTTTGGTATTTGGTTTCGGGAATTGGGCCTTTTGCGGTTTCAATTCGGTATACTTCATTCCACCATGCTTTTCCTTGTCCGTCGATTACGCCTCTTCCTTTTATAGTGATATTTTCTGCATCTTTGGCATAAAATAATGGCGAGAAAGATTTCATTACCAAACCTTCGTAACGCATTTCTACATAAGGTAAATAATCATCAAAATTATCTGAAAATTTCAAAAGCGCACCCGAATCTAAGTGAATCGTAATGTTGCTTTTTAATTTTAAAGTACCCGTTAAATATTCCCCAGCAGGAAAAAAAATGGTTCCACCTCCATTTTTTGATGCTTTTTCAATAGCATTCTGAATGGCTTCGGTGCATTTTATTCCTTTATTATTTCCTCCTTCGTTTAGGATGTTTAACCAGCCGTCGTTTGCGAAAGCGGTGTTTAGTCCTGTGATGAAGAAGAATATGATTAGTATATTTTTCATAGTTTTTGTTTTTGGTATGCAGATTTACTTTCGTTTTTTGTCATCCTGACGGAGTAAGGATCACACTAGATGCTCCGCATAGTACTTCGTCAATCTTGTCGAGTTTCGTGTGAGATCCTTCCTCCGTCAGGATGACAAAACTGCTCGGTTAAAAAAATATTTCTTACTTCGATCTCAAAATCAAAACCCAGTCATTTCCATCTTTTTTATCTCCTGATGGCTGAAATTCCTTTGTTCCTTTATTATCTACAATTCCAATTTTGGTTTCTTTTCCGTTTCTGGGATTGTACCAACTTGCATCTACTTTATCTCCGGAAATTTTCCCCATATTTAGTATCATTTTTCTACCGTTGTACGTGTAAATCAAAGCGTATTTTTCTCCTTTTGTGGCAACCAAATAATCGTATTTTTCTCCTTGATTGGCGATTAAGGTTTGATCCGGAATTCTTTCTAAATAGGGAAAACTTAACATCAATTTCTTAATATAAACCATTTGTCCGGCTCCTGGCGCGTTGATGGCAGAACTCCATAATTCTTTGTTTCCGTACGCCGGTTTATCGCCTTTTCTAAACATTTGCATTACAGCATTATGTCCGTACGTATAACCTGCAGCTCCGGCAAATACCGACCAATATCCGTAACGGCGAACATCATTATCCATCCATTTTGGTTGTAAAGTATCGTGCAAACCATGTGGAATCCCTTCATAAGATGGCTCTCCGTCAAGTGTTGGTTTCGTTGGTTTTAAAGTTAAATCTCTCTGTACAAATTTGTAATTGTCTTCTTTGAAATTCGTTTTTATTGAATCCTGATCGTATCTCCTGTGACCAGATTGAAACATATTAAAGTCCAGCCAGCTTGCATTATGATAATTTTCAGAAGAATCAGTTCTTCCGAAAGGGTGAAAAGTCACCAACTGATCCGGATTATTTGTTTTTAATGTATTTCCGATGGCGTTCCAGATATCCATAAACTCGTTTCCGTGCGTATCGCCTCCGTTTAACCAAATCACATTGGTTCTGTTTTTATATCTGTCGGCTAAAAACTTCGCATATTTTTCTGCCTGTTCTTTGCTGACTTTATTTCCCTTTGAAACATTTGTTCCCCAAACGGGAACCATTGCAACGTAGATTCCATTTTTCTGAGCAACATCCAAAGTGAAATCTACGTGATCCCAATAATCGTATTCATCCTTATTATTGAAATTATTTCCTGCAGTGGTTAAAGGTTTCGAAACGTCTTCGTTTATCAGGGCGGCATCTCCATAAACATTTACCGCGTTTATATTGTGCAAAACCATCACCTGAACAACATTGAATCCCTTTGCTTTTCGATCCTGAAAATATTTATTTATGCTTTCTCTGTCTAATTTTCCAAATGCCAGCCAGCCTGTATCGCCCAACCAAAAGAATGGTTTTTCGTCTTCGGTTATGAAATAATGCTGGTTTTTTGATACTTTAATTTTTGGCAAAGCGCCTTTTGTTTTTTCTGCAGATTGAGAATATCCGCTTTGCGCTGTTAGCAAAAAGCTTATACAAATGGTGTATAGATATTTAATTTTCAGATTCATTTTTGGTTGTTTTTTATTATTTTTTTTGGGTTGACCACTGATTTTACGGATTAAACGGATTTTCACTGGTTCTTTTTTGTTTCACGCAGATTGTGCAGATTTTTAATTTTTAATTCTAAATTTTTAATTCTTTTAATCTGCGTTATCCGTTTAATCTGCGTCATCCGCGGGCTATTATTTTTTAATTATAAATAGTACTTTTTCTTTGATCTCAGAAGCTGGAATTGTTATCTTTTTTCCTCCTTTGATGTTTGCTTTTTTAGTAAAATTTCCTGTTGCAGCATTGATTGCATATACTTCAAAATCTCCTTTGTATGCAGAAAGATCAAGTGAAACTTCTTTTTCATTTTTGATGTATAAAAGATAACTTTTTCCAACATTTTCTAACGTCCAGATTTGATCTGAAAAGGTATTTCCAGCGACTAATTTCATTTCGCTTAAAGCGGAATAAAACTCAGGAAGATTAATTTTTGGAATGTTTGGCAATGACGCTCCCGCCATTAAAGCCGGCCATCCAAATCTTGACGAACCATCGGTTGAATATAAAATGATTTTTTCAGGATATTTTTCCCGGTATTCACGAACGGCGCGATATACCTGATCGTCTGTTTCTTTTCCTGTTTTTAATTTTCTGGCGTGTTGTCTTGGTGCCAGATTTTTTCCACCTTCCGGTGCGTAAGCAGATCCGTCTTCTTTGTAATACCAATATCGAATGTCAATCGCATCTACTGTTTTGGCTCTCTTTGCATCATTCAAAATAGCATCCTGAACATCTTTTGTAGCACTTAAACCAATGATTGCTTTTTTACCGGTTTCGTCTTTCCATTTTTGAACCTCATCAATCCAAAATTGCATAAAGTGAAGCGGACCTGTATATTCGGCACTTGTTAATTGAATTACGTTGCTGTTTTCTTCAAAATTTTCTAATGATTTACGAATAAATCCTTCGTGTAATTTTCTTCTTGCGGGATTCGTAACATCATAAAATTGTTCCGCCATGAAGATACGTTTGTCTCCTGCATATGGTGGCGGTTCCGGAAATCCTGTGCTGTTTATATTGTTTGCAGAACGCCACGGTGAACTCGACCAATGTGCTCCGGCTTCGATAATATTATGCTGAAAATATTGCTGATTGATTAACAATTGTCCTTTGGTTTCTGCCAAATCAGCAAAAAGTGACAGGCGATCCCAATACCAATCATTGAATTTTGTCAGATCATATTTGCTTAATTGATCCCAGGCAAAATCCTGTCCGCTTCTCGCAAATGGCTGTTCGTAAAATGGCGGCCAAACATCGGCATCAAAACGGCGAACGCGTTCGTGATCGTCCATTCTTCTTTCGTACCATAAACCATAATTATGTTCTAAAGCGACCATATTTTTAGTCGTGAGATAATCAGAAACTTCGTCGATATTATCTGTAAATCCGGTTCCGGTTCTTCCGGGAACAAATCTGGTAATATCCGGCAATGACTTCGAAATATCACTGTCTCTCAAACTTCCTCTCCACCACGGCACGCTTAATCGATTTCCGGCGATCACTTTATTATCATAAGTAAGCCAACCATTTTTTGTGGTTACTTTTGTATTTGAAATAGTATTTTGTTCCGAATTTATCTTTAAATCATTCGCATTTTTAAGACCTGAATTGTTGGTGTCAATTGGATTTAATTTCGAAACCTCAGCAATCCATTCTACTAAACTTTCTTTTGGTTCAACTGAATTTTTAGTTAATTCCTGCGCCACTTCCACAGCCGGACTCGATGAAGGTTCTGAACCCAGATCATAAATATGAGGATTTACAGGAAGTTTTTCCAGTCTGTTTTCTAACTGCGCATAAAACAAACTTCTTGGATTGATATGTCCGTTTACTTCTTTCCAATGACCGTCGCCAGCCATGATTCCGCCCCAAACTCCAAAAGCCCAGTTTTGTGCCGTTGGGGGATTGTAACATTCTATTTTTGATGCCGAAGTTTCCCAAATAACACTATTTGCTGCCGTCCACCCTGCGCCTCGACCGTTTTGTTCTCTGTTGTTGTAACTCAAAGCGTGACCGTCGATATAAGAAACTTCAAATAAAACTCCGGTTGCCCAACTGCCAATCGCGCCGCTATTATTAAAAGGCAAATACGATTCGCATTGAATGAACACATTTGGACCCGTTGTTCCAAATCCGCCCACGGCAAAATCATGGTAACCGTATTCAGAATAACAGCGTTGAAATAAAGTTTGCTGACCTTCGGTATAAAAAGTATGGCGTCTAAAACCTGCGATTTCAGAAACGGGTTCGGTTGCTATACAATCTTCAACCGTAATTTGCTGTGCCGATTTTAAAAGTGAAACTGCTCCACCTGCAAAGTGCTTAAAATTGATTTGTTTTATCCAGGCATTTTTTGCGTTTTCGATGGTAATTCCAAACCATCTGTGTTCTTCGTCTTTTGGTTTTGAAGCATCATATGTTGATTTCAAAAGGATATTTTCGATTCCGATTTGCTCAATTCTTCCCGACCACGAAAAGGCTGTTACTTTTGCAGTTCCGTAAACTTCATCCAAAGTCATGGTTAACGGCGCGTTTAGTGTTACTTCATTTCCATTAATTTTGGTTACCACTCTGTTCCATGAAATATCCCAATCGTCTTTTTTCCAGCCAATCCAACCGGTTTCTGCGCCAAAATCATCCATTTTTAATTCCTTAATCCAATTATCGGTTAAAGGTTTTGTGATGATAATTTCATCAGATGGTTTTAATTTTGAGGCATTTTTTAATTGAATTGTTTTTGTTCCGAGTGGTGTAAATGTTGTATTGAATTCGAAAGTTTCGCCTAATTTTTTATCATCAATTCCTAAAATTCTAATTACGGCTTCTCTTTTTAATCCGGTTCCTAACAGAATAGTTCCCTTTTCATTGTTTCCACTTCCGCGTAAAACCACTCCTGATTTTTTAATGAATAAAGTTCCGTTGATTTTAAAAATTCCTTTGTCTAAAAGAACAGCACCTCGAAAACCTGATTTGTTCGGTTTTAGATTGCTTACATAATCAATCGCAGCCTGAATTCTTTGGGTTGCATCTTCTTCTTGTTTCGGAACAAAAATTTTATTCTCCACATTCGGAATCGCTTTTTCAGAAGCCATATATCCTGCGTATGAAAAATCAGGGATTTGATTTCCTTTTGCATCTGTGGTGAAAGAAAGCTTTCCTTCTTTGGTTTTTACGATGTCTGGAAATGTGGTTTGTGCTGTCCCTATAATACTGAAAAACACTGCGAAACCAGATAAAATTATTTTATCTTTTTGAAGTGAGATTCTATTTTTTAGTTGAATAAAATTCATTTTATTTTTGACTTTCTTAGACTTCTTAAATTTAAGATTTCTTCGATTATTATTTTCAAACTAAATCATTTCGACGGAGGAGAAATCACATAAAGTGAAGACATATAGTTCGTCGCTCTCTGGATGCGATTTCTCCTCCGTCGAAATGACACTAGAAGCTGAAAAAAGATTTGCGAATACTATGTGTAGAATGGATTAAAATCCATCCCTACAATATGATCCGTTCCTCCGGAACTCTCTATTCTTTTCTCTATATTCTATCTTCTAATTTACTGCAACAATACTTTTGATAACGTATCCGTATTATTCTCAAATTTTGTCCAGTCTGTTTTTCCTTTTGGATCTATGTTATTAAAATATTTTTCAATATTGGTATAACCGTCACCATTTGCATCTTTATTGGCATCTGAGGCATCATTTGGATTTAAACCAAATTTCTTTTCCCAGGCATCTGCAATTCCATCATTATCAGAATCTTTATAAGCTTTTCCTTTATATTCCGGATAACCACCAACCTGATTTGGGTTCGTGATAATTCCTTTTTTATACGAATCTGCCGGTAATCTTCTTTTAATAAATTCCTTGCCAATTGCATTTTCTAAACCGTCTTTAGCTTCAATTTTTCCGGTGCGAACTTGTTTGATTATTCTTTCATCTACCGCATCTCTTTTTGGCAGGGTTGCCCCAACATTTTTCAATACAAATTCATACGCTTCTTCAGCTTTCATGATTGTAATGTTTGGCATCGAAAAAGGTTTTGGCTGTTTAATTAATTCCAAATAATTTTTAGTTTCAGCTTCTGAGTGATCTTCCAATTGTACGCCGCCGTTCCAGTTATCTTTTGTAACTTCTGGAGAACCAACGATATAATTTCCGTCAACATACGCTCTTCCGTATGTTCTTGGTTTCATATATCCAGATTCAGGTTTTAAAATTCTGTAACGAATTGGCTGATCTGTTGGTGTAATTGGTCCCGGCTTAAAATAATTATTGATGATATTGAACATCGAACGATAATCTCCTCCGTCAAGAGAACGATTCCACCAATTGAAAATCACATTATTCACAAAATTAAAATCACCATACATTCCGATAGATGCATTTCTTGAAATATTATCAGCCCACAAGTTACGCATAAATGTGCTGTTTAATCCACCAATTGTACTTCCGAAAGCGTGATTATATGTATCTAAACCTTCTGATGAAATGGTGTTTTGGATGGTAATATTACAAGCGGGTAATTTTTCTAATTTTGATTTATCATTGGCCTGAAACTGATGTCTGTATAAGGAAATATTTTCGTCTAATCCCCAACTTACAGAGCAATGGTCTACGATTATATTTCCGATTGGATTTCCGCCAAGTGCATCATCTCTACGGGTAACTTCTGTAGCGCCTCTGCGAAAACGCATGTATCTGATGATAACGTCATGTGTATCAATTTCTAATGTTTCTCCGGCAATACAAATTCCGTCACCGGGAGCAGTCTGACCTGCGATGGTAACATATGGAGCACGCATGCTGATTCTCTTTTTTAACTGAATAATTCCTGAAACATTAAATACGATTGTTCTTGTTCCAACGGCTTCGCAAGCTTCACGAAAAGTTCCTTTTCCGCTGTCTTCCAGACTTGTTACTACAAATATTTTTCCGCCTCTTCCTCCCGGTGTAAAAGCACCGCCACCTTCTGCTCCCGGAAAAGCAGGAATATCGGCATGAACAAAATCTTTTGGATAAGAGGCCCACGGTAAATACGGACGTCCCAATTTTGCTTCGGCCTGAATAATATTATAATTGCTTGTCCAGATTTCGGCTAATCTTTTTTCTTCATCGGCTAAAATCGCATCGGTTTTATCCTGAAGCGGTTTTGGAATTTCGGGATATTGCGCATACGCGGAAGAAAAGAAAGAACAAAATGAAATAACCATCATTGTTCGTTTCAGAGTATTTTTGGGAAAAATAGTTTGCATGAGAAATAGGTTCTGAAATTTATACTTCAATTTATACTTCGGCGAAAGCCTAAAACTTAAATTATTCTTTTGAAGTCGTGTCTTTTACTTTATTTTTTTCTCGTTCTTCCAAACGCTTATGCCAATCGGCACTTTCTTTATTTAGGTCGTAACCTGCTTTTGATAAATAATTGTTGATTCTTCCTTTGTACTTTCCAAACCAAGCATGTTTTTCTTTAGATGATCCTCCATCCATTGCAAATTCTCTGGCTTCGACTAAAGCTTTATAGATATAATCTTTTTGTTCTCCCGTTAAATTTGGCAGCATATCGTTGTAACCCGCAACAGTAATTGGCAATACCCCATAGGTCATTCCATCTTTTACTGCTATTATTTTTTCTTCAGATAATTGCGTTCCTAATTTTTTCAAATAAGATTTGTGCAATTTTTCAATCTCTTTATCTGCAGTTGCTTTTAATTGATCAACTTTTTCATTTTTTATTTCTTTAGACAAACTGCTGTCTTCTTTTATTTTTTTAATTTCAGCATCTCTTCCATCCTGAATTTCGCTTAAGTCTCTAAATTGCTGTGCGATAATTTCTGTAACTGTTTTTTCTTTTTCAGGATTTTCCAAAGCAAGTTTAGTTACAATTTTAGCCGCTCTTTCGTTGGTAACGTTGATATATACCGGATCTAATTTTTTTTGTGCTATTGTACTAATGCATAAGAATAACATTAATAACACACTTATTTTTTTTGTTGATTTCATTTTTAATAAATTATAAATTACAATCACTATAATCTGCGCAATTTGCCAAATCTGCGTGCTAATTTTTCTCACGCAGATTTAGCAGATTCAGGAGATTTTTCTTTTATTAATCTTGTAAAGATTTTGTTAGCGTCTCTTGATTATTACTTAAATCTTTCCAGTCTACTTTTTTAGTTGGATCGATTCCGTTAATGTAATCTTCGATGTTTGTATATCCGTCGTTGTTTGAATCTAGTTTGGCATCAGCAGGATCATTTGGATTTAATCCGTGTTTTTTCTCCCATTTGTCAGGAATACCATCTTTATCTGTATCAACATATGGTTTTCCTTTATATTCCGGATATCCTCCAACCTGAGAAATATCTGTAATAATTCCTTTTTTATAAGAATCCATCGGTAAACGTCTGTGTTCGAACTGATAGAATTCTTTTTTCTCTAATCCTTTTGCATATTCAGGAACTCCGGTTTTTACTGTTCTTACGATTCTTTCGTCTACTTTATCTCTGATTGGCAACGTTGCTCCAACATTTTTCAATACATATTCATAAGCTTCATCAGCTTTCATGAATGGGCGAAACCATGGCATTGGAAAAGGTTTGTCTGATTTCATTTTATCGAAATAAACTTTGGCTTCATCATAAGTCATTAATTCACCTTTTTTATTTTCGATTTGAATTCCGCCATCCCAGTTGTCTTTGGTTACTTTTTCATTTCCGTTTACAATGTTCCCATTTACATACGCTCTTCCAAAAACCATGTAAGGCAATTTACTTCTTCCTGATTCCGGTTTTAAGATCCTGTAGCTAATTGGCTCATTTAAATTCGTTACCGGACCTGGTTTGTAAAAGTTGTTCATGATGTTGTAGTTTGCTGTATAATCGCCACCATCCGTCGATCTGTTGTACCAGTTGAAAACTACATTATTTGCAAAATTGAAAATTCCATTCCATCCAATTGAAGGATTTCTTCCGGCATTATTTGCCCACATATTTCTAACAAAAGCACAATTTTCTCCACCTAAAGTACTTCCGAAAGCATGGTTATAAGTATCTAAAGCTTCTCCGAATAAACTATTTTGAATTGTAATATTTACTGTACCTACTTTTACATCCTGATACCCCGGACCCGGACTGTACATATGTCTGTACATAGACATGTTTTCATCTAATCCCCAAGTTGCCGAAACGTGATCGATCATGATGTTTCCAACAGGATTTCCTCCAATGGCATCGTCACGACGACCTACGAAAGTTTCTCCTCTGCGGAAACGCATATGTCTGATTATTACGTCATGTGTATTGATCCAAACTGACTCTCCGGCCACACAAATTCCGTCTCCGGGAGCAGTTTGACCTGCAATCGTGATATAAGGTGCACGAATAATTAACGGACTTTTGATTCTGATAATTCCTGAAACATTAAAAACTACTATTCTTGCTCCACCTTTTTCGCACGCTTCACGTAAAGTTCCAGGTCCGCTGTCTTCAAGACTTGTAACGGTGTAAATATTTCCGCCACGTCCTCCAAAAGTGTACATTCCTCCTCCTTCAGCACCAGGGAAAGCAGGAATTTCTGCCTGCGGTAAATCATTTGGTCTCGACGCCCATGGAATAAACGGTTTTCCATGTTTTGCTTCTTCCTCAATAATTACAAGCGCTTTTTCCCAGGCTTCGTCTGAACGTTTCTGAGCTTCATCCATAATAACTTTGGATTGTGCCTGAACTTCGGGACTTATTTTGGGATACTGCGCAAAACATTGGAAACTTCCTAAAAACAATAGGAAAAGAGCCGATAAAGTGAAATTTTTCATACTAATTTTTAATTATGGTAATTCTTTTTAAACAAATCACCTGTATTTTTTAGAAATACAGGTGAAATTGTTTGTCATTATTTTGATATTTTATTGTGGTAGAAATATCTAAAACGATTAGAGATTTCTATAATTTAATTTAATCCTGATAGTTGAAAGTTCCCTCGCCACCTGAAGCATCTTTCCAGCCGATGGTTTGTGTTAACCATGGATTTTGAGATAAAACAGTATTTTGCAAGCCCATAATGTAGTAGTTTGGATTAAATTTAATCTGAACTGGTGCATTATTAACATTATCCATAGGTGTTGGCGGTGGTGAAAGAATAAAATTAGTAGTGTAAAATGTTGCCAAAGCTGCTAACTGTGTTTGAAAATTAGCTGCGTCAGGATCTACAGAAATACTTGCACGGGAAGCCGTTAAAGGATCTGCACTTGTTGCTGTATTTTTGTATTGTAAATAATTCCCTGTACGTTGTGTCCCGTTTATTGGCTGTAAACCTAATTTACTAATAGTACTTCCGCTAGTTGTTCCCGGAAGTGTAGTGTTATCATAAAGCATCCAGCGTTGGATATCCCAAAAACGTTTTCCTTCGTAAGCTAATTCAACTCTTCTTTCGTATAATACAGCTTCTATTGCTGCATATTTATCTGCTAATGTTCCAATTCCGTAATTGTTTGCAGCATCGATTCCTACTCTTTTTCTAATTCTTCCTAGATAAGCTGTAGTATTACCAGTTTGTCCAAGTGCTGCATAACATTCAGCAATATTTAATAATAATTCTGCATAACGGTATTCTAGAATATCGTTTCCTGAGTATTGAAAACTACTTGCATTAGTAGCTGTAACATCTGTCATTTTTCTAACAAATGCAGGACTTGTTTCATTATTTGAATCACTATAATAAACTTTTTTTGCATTATCCAACCACGTGTAAGCCCAAACTACAGGTTTAGCGTTTTCTTTATAATCCCATTTAGCACCCGAAAAAGCAAATGTTCTGTAAAATCTTGGATCACGATTTAAGAAGAAAAGAAAAGGATCATAATTGGTAGCTGTAGGTCTTGCTCCATTGGCCAATGGAAATAAATCGATCATTTCTTTAGGAGCTTCCAGCGCACCTGTTCCTCCCTGGCTTATTGGTCGAATAGCTTTCTCCCAAGAATTATTCATTGCTACATTGCTATTTGTAACTGTTAAAAGCTGCGTTGTAATCGCTTCAGAACAGAAAGCATTGGCACCAAGTGCAAACATATTTTGCCAGTCTTTTGCTGAATTTCCATAAAGTCCGTATCCAGCTCCTGATAATACAGTCTCTGCTTCTAAACCAGCTTTTAATGCAGCTTCCCAACGCTCATTAGAACCATCCCAATTTTTATTAAATAATGGGCTTGCGTATGTAAGTAATACTCTTGATTTTACTGCCAAAGCCGCACCTTTTGTAATTCGTCCATAGTCAGCGCCGAGCCAATTTGCAGGCAATAAGCTTGCGGCCATATCTAAATCTTTTACAATTTGCTCTACAACCTGAGTTACTGTAGCTCTTGGCACTTTAATTTCTTCGTTTACTGAATTTGGCGTCTGAACTTCTGTAACAATTGGAACTCCTCCATACACTTTCATTAAATCAAAATATTGAACAGCACGTAAATAATACAATTGTCCTTTTGCCTGATCGCGAAATGTCTTGTCCAGATTTGCTCCTTTAACATCGATTTCTGCGATGAAAGAGTTACAATCTCTAATTCTGTTATAAGGAACGTTATTGATTTTGTCTTCTAATTTTCCTCCGTAATAACCAGATCCGTCAGCCGCATTTACATATGTAATTGTTGGGTTAATAAGAGGTTGTATTCCTCCTACTTCTTCCGTCATTTTAGAATATACATCTGTAAAAGAACCTACTAAACTTTGATTCGGAGATTTAAAAGCCGAATAATAATCGAAGTAAACGTTATTAACGTACCATGTCGCTTTTTCCTGACTTTGGTAAAATGAGTCATCTACACTTCCGTAATTTTTCTTGTCTTCCAAAAAATTATCACTACAAGAAGTACTAAGCACTGCGAGAAGTGCTATAGTTATATATTTATTAATTTTTAGTTTCATCTTCAGTATTAATTAAATTAGAATGTAATGTTTAAAGTAACCGCCCATGTTCTAAGCGTTGGATAATTCTCAGAAGAGCTATCATACATATTGCGGTAGTGATCCGGATAAGGATTATATAAATCCCAAAGGTTATTACCGGTTACCCCAACTGACCATTTTGCAATTTTAATTTTATCCAAAAGATCTTTTGGCATATCAAATCCTAAAGTTAAATTTCTCACTGTACAACGGAAAGTATCTAATTGCCAGAAATCAGATGGTACTGCTATATATTCCTGATTAGCTAAATTAGGATATTTTCCATCCAGATTATCATCAGCATACATGTCGTTCCAGAAAGTTTCTCTTGCCCACATATTGTGTGTAGAACCTGTTCCTTGTTTTACAACATCTATTGCACGGTAACCGCCCCAAGATGTTCCAATTTGTGTTTTGAAGAAAAATGATTTATATCTTCCTCCTAAGTTTGTAGTAAATCCGTAAGTTCTGTTACTGTTAACCAGTTTCACGAAATCCTCATTCTTTTGAATTTGTCCGTTTGGTCCAGCCTGAGTACCATCTTTATCATTAAATTGCCCTGCAGCATCTTCATAAGCCAACATTCCTCGTCTCATATTTGATACAGAAGAAATTCCCATATAGTTTGGTGCACCACCTGCGGCAGTTGCACGTTCTGTTAAATAAGACCAATAGTTGGCAACATCTTCATCTGTACGTAAGATACCATCTCCTGTTGAAGTTCCTTTCCATGTTTTGAAACCCCATTGTGGAAAAAATATAGACTGTCCTGCTTGTACCAGATTATTTGATGGATGCATTAAAGGTGGCTCAGGGAATTTCTTAACTTCATTGTCAGAATATCCAAAGTTCACTCCAACATTATAAGTGAAGTTTTGGTTGATCTTATCTTTCCAGCCTAAGCTAAATTCTGCTCCCCACGAATCAACTGCTGCGTAATTTTCTTCAGCATATCCACCACCTACAGAAATTGGCACGCCTACTACTCCAGCCATCGTAGTTAACATATCCTTAGATTTATCATAGTAAAAATCAGCTGTTAATGACAATCTGTTCTTTAATAAAGTTACATCAAGACCTAAGTTATTTTTTACCGTGGCATCCCATCCTACATTTCTATTTGGTTCCACTCTAGGAGTTACAGAACCTCCATATAATCCTCCGTTTGATCCAAACTGAAAACCTTTATCCGCATTTACATCATATAATTTCATCCATCTCCATGGACCAATATTATCATTTCCTGTTTTACCAATAGAGTAACGTATTTTAAGAAAATCAATCCAGGCTACATTATCAGTAAACCAGTTTTCTTTTGAAACAATCCATCCTGCCTGAAGTGAAGGGAAGAATCCCCAATAGTTTTCAGGAGCAAACTTTGTAGATGCATCACTTCTAAAAAGGAACTGAAGCATATATCGTGATTTATAACTGTAATTAACACGTCCTAAATAAGATAATGTTCCCTGCTCTCCTTTTAATGCTGTTGAATTTGTAGTTAAAGTCCCTGCAGTCTGATAAGAGCCTGCATAATCTTTACCTGTATTTTCAAATGCCAAACGTGTACTATTAAACTCTGTTTCTGAACGTTCTACAGAGAACATTGCGCCAATTTCATGATTGTCAAATGTTCTGTTATAATCCATAAAGAAGTTAGCTTGTACCGATTTTGAATCAAAACTATCATAATAAACTCTGGCACTACGTGTATTGGTTTCAATTGAGTAATAATTATGAACGCCATCATTTGTAGTTGTTGGTAACGCTGCACTTGCTAAGTGATTATCTAATTTTTCGTAACCCATTATTCTTGCCAAATCATATGGTAACGCTACTTGTTCTGTACTTTCTGAAGTTTGAGTTCTGGAGTAAGTTCCTTTAAGGGATAATCCTTTAATAAAAGGAACTTTCCAGTTAAGTGACATATTTACATTATAAGAAAAGTCACTTGAAATTTGTTTAGAACCATTGTTTAATGTAGCAAAATAATTATATCCTGCAATCGTATTACTTGCATTTGCACTACCTAAAGTAGTAGTGGTGCGAGGAAACGGCGACATATAATATGGTTTGTCATTAACAATCGTTTCCCATGGAATGTACTTTGGCATGTGAAGCAAAAATCCGTAATCAGCCTGTTCTCCACCTGATGCAGAAGCATAACTACTGTCATTAATACCTGACGAAGCCTTAGTAAATGATTTTTCTATATCTCCTGAGTTCCCTGAAACAGCTGCCGAAAAATCTAAAGAACTTGTAATTTTTGCTGTCATTCCAGTACGGAAATTCCATTTATTATAATCTTGCTTTCCTAAGTTTGCTCCTTGTGTAAAGTAATTGATTCCTGCAAAATAAGTTGCTTTTTCTGTACCACCTGTTACATTTAAGGTATGTTTTTGCTGAATTGCCGGTTTCCAGGCTTCTTTTAACCAGTCATAATCCAAACCTTTCATTTCTTCTAATTCTGTTGGATTAAAAAGATATGATCCATTTGTACCTATATTATTTCCTCCTGTAAAAAATCTATTGGAAAAAACACCGTAATCATACGCACTCATTGTTTTACTATGACTAACAGCATCGTTTACAGCAAACTGGCTGAAATAATTAAATGAAGGCACACCGCTTTTTCCTCTTTTAGTTTTTACAACAATTGCTCCTTGAGATGCACGAGAACCATAAATTGCCGCAGAGGCATCTTTTAATACTGTCATACTTTCTATCTCAGAAGGATCCAATCTGTTAAACGCTTCCATAGAAGGTCTACCATTAGTTGGATCGATCTGGATCATATCGTCAATTACAATTAATGGTGTTTTTGAGCTACCATCTTTAGAAAAACCATACGTTTGACGAATCTCCAATGAACCTGAATCACCAGGACGTCCGCCGCCATCGATAACACTCATACCCGGAACAAGTCCTCTTAAGGCATCTGATAAGTTTGAAACCGGAAGTTCCTGAATATCTGAAGCATTTATAGTAGCAATAGCACCGGTAAGTTTCTCTTTTTTCTGAGTACCGTATCCTACAACTACAATGTTTTGTAACTCATTAGAATCTTCTGCTAGTTTAGCATTTACTATTGTACGACCTGCTAGGGCTACTTCTTGTTTTTTCATTCCGATGAAAGAAAAAACTAAAGTTGCATTTGGCTTAACTTTAATTGAATATGAACCATTAAAATCAGTCGTAACCGAATTCTTTGTAGATTTCTCTGTTACGTTCACCCCGGGAAGCAATCCTGATACATTATCAGTAACTGTTCCAGTTACGGTTACAGTGTTTGAAGTTTGAGCATAACTCACTATGCTCATTAGTGCAAACAAAAGAAAACTACATCTCTTTAAAAGTGCTTGTTTCATAAATGTTTTTGTTTTGGTTAGGTTATTAGTTTAGTCAGTTTTTCAAATAAATGAAATATTGTATTTTGATTGTTTTAACATTAAAAGGTTAAATGTTAAAAATACATTTATTTATTTGTGACCCAAAAATATAACGATTGCGTATTACAAGTGTCCTGTGCTATCCTGTTTCAATAGTATTATCTGAAAAAAAACTATCTAAAAAAACAATATTAATAAAAAAAAGAAAGAAAAAATGTACGTAAAGAAAAAAACAAGAAAAAGGTTTGAACATTATTGAATATCCAAACCTTTTTTGAGTAGAAAACCGAAAAATAATCAGCAAAATTAATTGTAAGCTATTTATTCATTAAAAAACAGTTCGTCGATCACTGACCTTAAACGCATTACATTTAATATTTTTATAAGAAAGAATTAAAATAAACAATATAAATCTGAATAAAAAACTTACAGAAATAAAAAAACACTCTTTAAAAGACTAAATGTTAATTTTTATTGATATTTATTAAGCATTTTAACTTTTAACCGTAAATTCTTATTAATAGCATTTTGTAATCGTTTAATATAAACTTTTAATATGACATCCAAACCGTCATTTCGCCTTTCCCATCATTTCCCCATGCAAAATAGGGGATCAATTTTAAATTATACTCCTTAGTTCTTTTTACAGATAAAGGCTGATAAAGCTTTTTATTCCAGTCTGGATCCTCATTTGTAAATGAAGTTGCATTTATAGTAAGTAGTTTTCTATTATTTAATTCTATAAAACTTGTTGTAAATTGAGAGTTAGCATTTAAAACAACCTCATTAATACTGGTATTTGCAGGAAGCTGATTTGACTCTAAACAATAAACAATTGGGCCTCTTTTTACCGCAATTTGATTTTTTATTTCTTCCACGAGCGGATTTGCCTGCATTAATTCAACTGGCATCGGAATATTCAATTCGATAACATCCCCTTTTTTCCATTTCTGATTTATTTTCGAATACGTTCCTGAAACAACCGCGGTATTTATTTTTCTATCATTAATCGAAATTGTCGCATCCTTACTCCAACCTGGAATTCTCAGTAAAAAATCATATGCTGAATTTGGGGCTTTTATAATTTTCAAAATAATTTTTCCATCCCAGGGATAATTCGTTTGCTGCTCTATTTCTATTTTCTCTCCGTTTGGTAAAGTTGTTTTTAAAGAATTACTTCCGTATAAATTCACATACAATCCTTCTTTTGAAAAACTGTACGCATAATTACTAACCTCAGCAATAGTTCTGGTCACGTTTGGCGCGCAACAATTAGAAAGCGCAATATAACCTTCACGCTCTTTGCTCCATCTTTGTTTGAAAGGCAAATCTTTAGAAACATTCAATGGATTATTGTAACAGAACTTTGTTCCCTCTAAACTCATTCCTGATAAAACACTATTATAAAGTGCCAACTCAACAATATCCGCATATTTGGCATCACCCGTAATTTGAAGCATTCGCCAATTCCATAAAACGTTTCCAATATTGGCGCAGGTTTCTGTGTGAGCCGTAGCATTTGGTAACTGAAACGGTCTTCCGTAAGCCTGATGAATTTTCTGCACATCGGTTGGATTATAAGATGTTCCGTCTGGCGAAACGCCATCGTACAAAGCACCGCAAGCTCCGGTTATGTACATTTTACGATACGTTACATCATCCCAAATAGATTCTAAATTATCTAATAATTTCTTTTCTCCGGTTTCTGCATACAAATCGGCAACGCCTGCATAAAGATAATTTGCCCTAACAGCATGACCCATTGCAGTGGTTTGCTGCCTAAACGGAATCCTGTCCTGATTATCATCCGTTCCGTCATTTGTGGTTCCGCGAATATCAATTAGATTATTAGCCAATTCCAGATATTTGGGATTTTTGGTTGTACGATACATTTCGACAACTCCCATATAATGCGACGGGCAAATGGCATTTCGAGCCAATTCCGGTGAAGCTTTTTTGTAGAAATCATACAGATAATCTGCAACGCCTTTTGCAATATCCAAAAAATTAGTTTTTCCGGTAGCGCGATAATGTATGCAGGCTGCCGTCATTAAATGGCCCATATTGTATTTTTCAAAACCCAATTGTTTTTTAACTTCTTCAGGTCCTAAAGTTCCCCAGCGCTCATCTATCAAAACCGGCGTGTGAATATAACCGTCTTTGCGCTGTACTTTTGCAAAAAGCGCAATGGCTTTATCCATTTCGGCATCTAACTTCTTGTCTTTGGTTACAGCGTAAGTTGCTGCCATTCCTTCAAAAATTTTATAAAAATCGCCGTCATGAAAAGAAGGCCCTTTAAAAGTTCCTTTGCTTTCTCCGGCTGCGATTTCAAAATTTTTATAAGCGTGTGAAATCGAATCGTTATGATACAAATCCCACATATAAGGCAATGTGTTTTTGGTTTCAACATCAAATTGTTCTTTCCAAAAACCGTCTGTCCATTTTACATCTTCTAAACTTACACTTTGCAATTTAGAATACGGACTGTTTGAATTGGCAACTAAACCTTTATTCTGAGCAAAGATTGAAGTTGAAATTAAAAACGTTGATATGATGATATTCTTTTTCATTTTGATTGATTTTTTGTGATGAATTGGAACACGGATGACACGGATTGCTAAAGCAAAACGCGGATTATCGCGGATTTTTTTATCTGCTTGATCTGCCAAATCTGCGTCCTAATATTTTTCACGCAGAGCAGATTTTTCATTTGAATTAATTAAAAAAAACCGCGTCAATCCGTTTAATCCGTGTCATCCGCGTGCTAATTTTTTTCAAGCAGATTTAAAAAACCCGTGGCAATCCGTTTAAATCCGTGTCATCCGCGTGCCATTATTTTACAAAGAAATTTATAGTTCGACTCATCGAATCTCCTTCAGCATCTTTAACAGTAATTACAACCGAAGCAAATCCTTTTTCTATTGCTGTAAACTGAATGTCTTTTCCTTTTAAAACGACCTTTCCATTTTTAAGATCCGAGAAAGTATAAACTGGTTTGTTTTCATATCCTTTAAAATAATCCTTCGCAGAAAGTCCTTTCGTTTCACCTGAATTAATAAAGAAATGTGGTTGTGCCATCCAGTCTAAATATTCGTCAAGCTGTGTAAAACCATCTTTATCAGCATCTAAATTTGTGTCAGCAAAATCTCCAGCTTTTGAATTTTCGTTTAAACCTTTTGCAATTTCCCACCAATTTGGCAATCCGTCATGATCTGTGTCCCAATTTTCAGGACGTTTTTCGCTGGCATATTCACCTAAATCTCCTAAATCTTTTTCAGAATCGATCATTCCGCCCAAACCGCTTTTGCTTCCTTTATAAGTAAAAGTTCCTTTTAAAGTTTCCTCAATAATTCTATTATCATGTTTGTCAAAAAACGGTTCGCTCGCTCCAACATCCGAAAGGACATTTTTGTACGCACCTTTTGCAGTTTCCGTTTTTACATAAGATTCAAAAAATGGCTTATCAACAAAAGTTTCATACTTCACAATTTCGTTATGCGAAATGGTAGACGTTCTGCCTTTTTCCTGATTTTTTTCATCAAAATGACCCTGCATAATATTTCCATCAAAATAATAACGCTGCATTCCTTTTCCAACACCTTCATGCTGTGCATTTAAAGCATAGAAATACTTAGTTGAAGCGCCTGGTTTATAATAATTATTTACAAAATTTACTTCATTCGCGCCTCCGTCAGTTGTTCTTTGTCCCCAGTTGTAAACGACATTATTTCTAATATCCAATCTTCCTGTATAATATCCGTCTCCATTTAAACCACCGCCAATACTCCAGTTTCTTCCGTAGTTATGAGCCAGTAAATTGTGGTGAAAACTACCAATATCGCCGCCAATTGTTGCCGCAAAACCGTGCATTTTCCCCACTTCATATTTGTCATGTCCCGCAACATTCAACGCTTCAGAAATTAAAGTTCGCTGTAAAGTAATGTTGTGCGCGCTACGTGAACTGAATGATTCATCGATTGTCCAGCTAATCGAACAGTGATCGATAATACTGTGATTCGCTCCCGTAAGTCCCATTCCGTCGTAGGTTTTTCCGCTTCCAATTCTCACTTTCAAAAATCGAATAATTCCGTCGTTTCCGGTTAAACCAACTGGTGCTTTGCTAATCGTAATCCCTTCGCCCGGTGCCGTTTGTCCTGCAATTGTGATGTACGGATTATTGACAACTAAACGATCTTCCAATTTTATATTTCCCGAAACATTAAATACAATAGTTTTAGGTCCAGTTCCTTCGTTTACAGCATTACGGAAACTTCCAGGACCGCTGTCGTTTAAGTTGGTAACCTCAACAACTCTTCCGCCTCTTCCACCAACAGCAAAACGACCGTAACCTTCTGCTCCCGGAAAAGCCAGTTGTGCAGGTTTGAATGACCAAACGGTTCCCAAAGTTGTATTTCCTTTTGCATCAACTTCATCAACGCGCCAGTAATAGGTTGTCATGCTGTACAAATCTGAAACCGCAAATTTTGTATCCGTTTGTTTTCCTTTAAATTCCGGTGATTTTTCAGTTGCATTTGTAACTGCTTTTTGATCTGTTCCAAAAAATAAATGATGCGAAACAGCATCTCCCGAAGCTTTCCAACGCAACAAAAATTTATCACCCAAAACAACATGTTCGTCTCGGTTTTCCGGTTTTGGCGTATGTGCTTGTTTTTTAAGATTTGGCGTATCAATTTCAAATCCGTTGATTATCATTTGCTGAATTAAATCAGGTGCTTTCGAATCTAATTCAAAATGAATCACCATATTTTTTCCTGCCTGAGCCTTAAATTCAATGTAAGCCGTAGCTGCGTCAATAGTCGAAGTTTCTCTGTTAGTAGGAATTACAGTTTCTACCAATTTATTGTCTACATAAATTTTTATCGGAGCAAATGTTTTTCCGTCGATTTTGTCAAAAGTATTATGAAAAGTCAGTAGCGAATGTTGTCCTGTTTTTAATCCACTGATGGTAAGTTCCAGACTTTTATCCGTAACCAAACCGTCACTTGTTAACCGACTGTAAAACGGCGCGCTCATTCCCGTTTTAAACCATTTCGAAGAAAAATTTCCTTTTAATTTGAACGTTACATTATTAAAAGATTTCTCGGCTTCGGTTTGTTCGGTTATGGGCCATGAACTATAATTTGGGTCGCCTACTTCTTCAACTCTTCGTCCCGAAAAATCAAAATCAACTTTTACAATTTGTTTTTCAGAAGATTGCGCCTGTGCGTTTGTGGCTAAAAAAAGGCACAAAGCTGCGGCGCTTATTATTTTTTTGATCATTGTGGTTGGTGCTACTAGTTAGTGTAATTTTTTCTTTTCTTCTATCGAAATCCCGAGTAGATTTATAATATCTTTTTCTCTTTCTTTCGGACTTACATTTATAATTTTTGTGTTTTCGTTTTGAAGTTCAACTTCAATAATTGTATTTTGACTTGCATGTAATTTAAAATGAACATTCCAGTCTTTTGGCCATGCCGGAAAAAGATAAATTTTTCCATTTGCTTCCTGCAAAAGCATTTCCTGCATGCCAATCATTCCTGCGCCTCCCCAATTATGATCCGGAACCCAATCAAAACCGGGACCCCAAAATGCCGGAAATCTTCTGCCTGAATCACTCATTTTTAATAGATTGTATTTTGCAGCTTCTTCGGTTAAACCTAATCTTGCTGCAAAAATATTGTCTTGCTTCCAGCCAATATGACTTCTAAATTTTATGGCATCGGCATCATATTTCCAGGTATTCAAAGCCGTTTCTAAATCTGGCTTCCCAACACCATAAATTCCCCACGGATAAACAGGATACAATTGTGGTACTTCAGAATTATTCACCCTTTCCCATGATTTTGCCGGAACTAAAACTTTATGATTTTCGATTGTACCAAAATTCAAAGGCGGAATTCTGGTTTGAAAACCTTTTAAATATTCCACTTCTTCTTTAGATAATTGTTTCGCAGAAAGGTTTAAAAGCTTTTCCGTAATTACCTGCAAAGCGGCAATGGTACTGTTTGAATTATTCGTCATTTTATACGTTTCGGCACCAGAACCCGGAAACAAAATCAGTTTTCCATTTCCGTCCAACGCTTTCCTGCCTCTTTGTTTGGCCATATATTGATAATGTTCATCAAAAAACCGAAGACAGCTTATAATGAAGGAATTGTATTTCTGAATATCTTCTTGTGCAAATTCTTTTTGCTGCAGCATCATTTGGCAGAATTCAAAAACCGTGTCCCATTCATATTCCAGCCACGCATTATATTCCATTCCTGGATCGTAATCAGCGGGACGTTTCCATTCATATTCAGCAGGATTTGGCAAGCCAAAATTTTCCAATTGTTCTGTAAAAGCTGCACCGCCGTGTTTCCAATACACCTGCGAACGCAATTCGGCATTTTTCTGAAGACTCAAATAATAATCCAATTGCGATTTCATCATATCAAAATCATCGCTTTTTAGCATCGGAAAATAAACCAATCGCTGATTTTGCGCCGTCATTGTTCCGCCTCCCCAATTTCTGAAATCGGGTGTAAAATTTAAATCTGGATTGGTAAAAACCGGATCAACCGTAAATAATCCGCCGTTAAATTTGGTTGGATATTTTCCGTAAGCGTTGCATCCCAACATAAAGCGGAACAATTGATAATTTGTTCCGATTTGATAAACCGAATCTTTTTCAGCAGTATTATTTTTTTGAGTATAAATAAAACTGCGGTTCCAGAAATTATTCCACCAATTGATCGTATTTTTTTCTGCCTTTTTGGAGTTAATTTTATATTCTGAAATTTGATGCTGCAAACCGTTTTCCCAAGAAGATTTTTCCGAAGATTGATTCGTAAACAAATGAATTTGAAGTTCTTGTTTCTTCGAAGGTTTTATACTCGAAAGTGAATATCCTTTAAAATCGGTATCCTGATATTTTCCTGAATACGTTCCGTCAGACTTCAAATTAGTTCCCGTCATGAATCCGCCAAAAGTCAAATTCGCCAAAGGATTCATCATTTGCTCTTTTACCGATTCCATTTTTTGCTGTTTTACCGCAACATCAAAAACGGTTTGTTCTCTGTTTCTGTGATAAAATTTTACACCATTATTTTCAAATGAAACGGAATCTTTAAAGGTAAAAATTTCGCCCTGCGGTGCCCATTTATAAGAATTAGCGTTATTTGCTTTTCCTTTTGAAGGACGATTGAAATGACGCCAGTTTTCATAAGAAGCCGTCATTTTCAGCGGCGTTTTACTTTCTAAATCCAGATGAATTACCGGTTTGAAAACATCAACCCAAAGTTTGATTTTAGTTTTATTTTGAGCAACTAAAACATAACCGTCTTTCAAAATCAATTCCTGATGAAATCCATCATTATCCTTAAACGGATTTGGCGACAAACTCACTTTTACGCGACCTAATTTCAATAAAGTATTATGTTCATCGAAAGTTCCGCTTCGGGAAAAATAAAAATACAAATCGCCTTTTTCTACCCAAACATTCAGGCCAATATCGCCACCGCCCAAAGGCATCGATTCTGATGAATTTTGGCTTTGTCTATTCCAGACTTGATTGTAATTTTCAAGCACAGGAATTTGCGCTTTCGCAAGAAGCGTAATGAAGAAAAAGAATATGTAAATTTTGTTTTTCATTTTTTACGTTTTCCTGCAAGGTTTCCAAAACCTTGTAGGTATTTATTTTAGATTCCGGTGTTTTAAATCAGACACCTACGAGGTTTTGGAAGCCTTGCAGGAGCTCGCAGAAATTACCACTCATCTGTTCTAAAAGAAGAAACCGGCAAACCGCCGCCACTAAACAATTCTGCTTTTGCAAAATCTTTCCATAAATAACGAATTGCAACTGGTTTCGCGACTTTATCAGAAGTCAAAACCACCGATTTTCTTCGTACAACCGTTTTCGCAGGGTAAAATATTTTATCTTCTCCGGCCAACTCAAAACCTAAAACCTCTTTATCGTAAGAGGTAATTCCGTTCGCAACATCATCAAAAGAAACCGTAACCGAACCATCTTTTATTTCCATTGATTTGTATTTCGGACTCTCGAATTCGAAACCTTCAATTCCGTATGTTTTTGCCAAAGCCTGAAAAGCCAATCGGTTTCCGCCTTTTTCTTTATCCATCGGGTGAATGTTGTTTTCTTCCCCAACATCCATTAAAACCGCCATTCCAGAATTCGGAATTTCTTTTGAAGCCTTCAACTGCGCTTCTCTTAAATAAGCCGAATTGTATTTTTCTACATAATCCTTTGGATGAAATTGCGCATAATTAAATGGGGCAATCTGAGCATAATAAAACGGGAAATCACCTTGTTGCCACAATGCTCTCCAGCTGCTTACCATTTTTTTCATCAGCTCTTTGTACTCAGAAGCTCTTTCGTAATTCGATTCGCCCTGATACCAAATACAGCCTTTTATTCCGTAACCAATTACAGGCGAAAGCATTCCGTTAAATAAAGTTGTTGGAACACGATTTGGATCTTTTGCCAATTCTTCTTTTGTGGTTGGAATTTTAGCACTTGCAAAATCCTTTAGCATTTCCTGATTCATCCACGCTTCCATGCTTGAACCTCCGTACGAAACATTAATTAATCCCACCGGAACATCTAAAACTTCCTGCAAAAGCGAACCAAAATACCAGGCCGTCGCACTAAAATTTGAAGTCGATTTTGGAGAAGCTACTTCCCATTTCCCTTCAAAATCAGTTAAAGGTTCTAAAACCGTCGCACGCGGAATCGTAATTAAACGAATGTTTTTATTGGTTGATCTTACAATAATTTCATTGCCATTTTTTACAGGCTGCCCCTGAAAACCTTTCAAAGGCATTTCCATATTCGATTGTCCTGAACACAACCATACTTCGCCAATCAAAACATTATTTACTGTTACTTTTTCTGTCCCTTCCGTAACTTCAATTGTAAATGGTCCGCCGGCAATTGGGGTTTGTAAATCCACTTTCCATTTTCCCTGATTGTCGGCTTTTGCTTTATAGATTTTAGAATTCCATGATGTTTTAATCGTCAGGTTTCCGTTTTTTTCTGCCCAGCCCCACATTGGCGCATTTGACTTTTGCTGCAGCATCATATTATCCGAAAACAATGCCGGTAATTTGATTTTTGCGTTGATTTGGAAACTTGCTAAAAGCAATGTTATTATTAAAAAAGCGTATCTAATATTTTTCATTTTTAATATTTTTTTTCGCCACGAATTCACGAATTTTTTAAATCTTTTTCCACAATCATTCGTGAATTTCGTGGCTATTTTTACGACAAAGATTAATCCTTTAATCTGTGAAATCTGTGGCTATATTTTTTATTTTCTTTCTTTTACAATCATAACCGGTCCCAATAATCCGGCTTTCAACAATATTCCTTCCTGCAATCTAAAAGGCGCTGTTGTCCATGTCAATCTTTCTTCTTTTGGTAATTTTTCATCGCCAATTAATCGGTTTGCCCAGGTATTGGTTACTTTAATTTCTATGCTATTCTTTCCTTTTTTTAAGGCTTCCGAAATATCTGCTTTGTATGGAAATGTCCAAATTGTTCCGCAATTAATTCCGTTTACAGTTACCTCAGCAATATTGGCAATTGATCCTAAATCAAGCCAGAATTTCTCATTTATTTTTCCTTTCCAGACGAAATCTTTTTTATAAATTACAGTTCCGGAATAGTATTTAATTTGATTATTATCAGAAGTACTCCAATCAAAAAGCTTGTTTGTCTTAATAATTTCTTTTGGTCCGTGAAATTCTACATCAAATTGCAATTCCCAATTTTCATCTAAAGTCTGAACTGTTTCTAAATCAACATAATTTTGCTTTTTATTGGAAGACGCTTCTTTAGTTTTTTCTTTAAAAATAATAAAACAAGATTCGTTTGCCTCTAATACAATCGGAATGATAGTTCGTCCGTTTTCGATTTTCCAATCAGATAAAATTGTTGTTTTATCCGTTACCGGATTATACAGTTCCGGCATTTTTCCACTTAAGCGAAAAGACGCTTCAAAATTTCTTTTTTGTTCTTTTTGATTTGATAGAAAATAGATTTCTTCACTTTGAGATTTTCTGTGCGTCCATGCAATGGTTTCCGAATCGGCTCGGTTTAATTTAGGAAAATAAACATCTTGTTCGATTGGGATTGAAGCAAAATCATTTCCTAAATAAGGCAATTTAATAATGGTTCCTTTTCCGATTTTCCATGAAGATGAATTCGAATTGTTACTCCAGATTTCATTAATTACCTTTTGCCATTTTTCATGATCTTCATTAGAATGCATTCCTGGTTGCAAATCCGGTTTTTCATCAATAAAAATGGTTGCTCCATCTTTTACCAATTGCAATATTTTTTCGGCTGCAGCCAAAGAAATCATTTTATTCGGAGCCAGTTTATGACTTCCCGGAAATAATAAAGCACCGTATTCGATTCCGCCGCCAAAAGAGATTTTTCCGTTTACAACTTTGGCATTATTGATTAAAACATCAGCATTAAAAGAATCGTATTGATATCCGTTTAACGGATTTACCCATTGCGATAAATCGGTAATGTTTTTAGAATACGTAACTTCTTTGGGCATTTTTGCTGTCGGCTGTCCTTGGTTTTCCAAACGTATTTTCTCGCTTTCGATTCTTGCTGCACCAAAAACATTCGGAATAAAAGGCACTAAACGATCCGGAACAAAAGAACGGGAAGGAAAATCTTCGCCAATAAAAACAGCTAAATCAATAACCGGTTTTCCTTTTTGTAATTGAAACTGTACACGCTGACAATATTCAAACCATACTTTTCCGGGTTTCCACCAGGTTTGATCTCTTTGAAAAAAAGTTCCGATATCGTCTAAAGTCATTCCGGGTTTTCTGTCGGTCCATGGGTTATGAACAAAAACATGGTAAAATAATCGGTTAATTCCCAAAGCATAATTTCTGTCTGCTAATGTTTTTAGATTTCCCGGGTGTTCGTCCCAATCCATTCGCAAGGCCGTGAAAGATTCTGCCTGAATAATATTTTTTCCGTAAATATGTCCGCCAGAAATGGCATCAATTATATCAAAAGGTTTGTCGTGCGTTGGACTTTTTAGCCAAAATTCTCCTCCCGGATAATCAACATATTTATAATGCAATAAAGCATCACTCATCATTGTTGGCGCTACGTTTTCTGAACTTAATTTTACGTTGTTTTCTTTAGCAATTTGGGTAACGGTTCCGTAGAAATTATCGGCTACTAATTCGGCAATTGTTTTACGAACATCATATAAAACTTTCTCCGAAACATCGGTATTTTCAATTGGAATTCCCGCCATTACAGGCAAATAATCTACCAAATTATAACCGCGTCTTTTTTGAAATTCAGCCTGAAAAACCGAAGACCAATTTTGGCTTCCGCATTCCCAACTATCAAAATGCAGGATTTCTAAAGTTTTAGAAGCCAAATCAGGCCCGATAGTTCTAACCATCTCGCCAAACCAATGATCGAGTTGAAAACGAATTAATTCGGGATTAAATTTGTCTACTTCCAAACCCTTTCCTGCTCCACCCGTAGCATTTTCATGTCCGGTCGAAGTATGTCCCATTCGGATAATTTTCCATTTTCCTTTGGGTGCTTTCCAGTTCAAATTTCCATTGGCATCAACAAAATTTGAAATATTAGTAATTTGCGATTTTTTGAATGAATCAGAATTCGGAATTTGTTTTGCAGAAGTTTCCGGACTTAAACGCCAAACAGCCCCCGATTTCCCTTCATAATTATCAATCAATGCCTGATTCGAAAGTGTAATTTTGCTCACTTTTAAATTCTGCTTCCATTTTGCAAAATCCAAATCTTCAGCTCCGGGTTCTGTTCCAACAGGATCATAAACAAATCTGAAATATTTTGCTGTAACGGACGTAATAGTATGTGTGTGCGCAAAATCCATGTCCTGCCAGCCGTGACGCGGGGCAATCATTCTTTCGTGGAATTTAAAATTCACTCCGTCATCGCTTACCTCAACAATTAAACGCTGCGCCTGAAAATCCCTGCCTTTTGTTTCAATAACAATTGATTTGCAGGTAAATGGTTTTTCAAATTCATATTGAATCCATCCTTCTTCTGCAAATTTAAAATTTTCATCTTTTTTAGGGTCAGCCAAAAATGAGGCTTCAGTTTTATTTGAAGTCGTAACTTTTGGTAATTGAATTTGCGAATTCGTTTGAAATTCTTTTATCGGAATTGCAAAAGTCGCAATGTCCTTATAATAGTCTTTGTAATGTTCCGGAACTGGTAGTTTTGTATTAATCGATTTTCCACCGTCGACTTCCGTCGTAGACCAAACCACTTTCTGCATTGACATTTCTGGCGTAATCCAAGGTCCCCCGGCAACAGCAAAACCATCGGCTCCATGAAAAGCCATTTTTAAACCTAATCTGTTGGCTTCTTTAAAAGCCCAATGAATCATATCCCAAAATTCAGGACTTAATTGCAAAACCGGCGGATCTATTAATGGCGGATTTGCCGGACCTTTAATTGTCATTAAATACGCGCCTGCGATTCCGGCTTGTTTCATCGCTTCCAAATCGGCTGTAATTCCCGCTTTAGAATAGGCAGATTTCATCCAATACCAATATACCCAGGGTTTTGAGGATTCGATTGCAGGTTGAAACTCGGTTGTTTCTTTTTTATGAAGTTCCTGTGCGGAAAGCATTCCCACAAAGAGTAACATTAAAAAGAGGTGTTTTTTTTGAAACATTGTATTGTTTATTTTTTCTTTTTTGTCATCCTGACGAAGGAAGGATCACACACGAAACTCCGCACAGAGGATCGCCAATCTTTGTCGAACCACTAGTGTGATCTCTCCTTCGTCGAGATGACAACCTATACTTATTAATAGTAAAGACCTAACAGGTTTTACAAACCTGTGGGATTTAAATTTTGTCATTATAAAACATAGCCAATGGTTTCAACATTGGGACGCAACGTGATTTCACAATACGTTTCCCGAGGTTGAAACCTCGGGCTATGTTTGATAATTTGTGTTGAATTTCTCGCGTCATTTATTTTTAAAATGATCCATTACTAATATTTAAACTTCTTCAAATTTTCTTCCAATCCATTTTTCGTTGCTGAAAACGGAACCAGATAAAAACTGTATTCATAATCTCCTGACGGAATCTCGTATTTTTCGATTGGTCTTGCCACCGGCGACCAGCTGTCATTTCCTCCTACACCCATTTGCATCAAATCGATATTCAAAGTTAAGAAACCCGGATCTTTTAAATCAAACGTATGTTTGGCTTCATTCAGGTTTGCCTGTGTATAAGGCCACGCACTCATTTGCAAAACTTTATCTTCTTTCAAGACCAGTAAACCTTTATTTTTTGATGGATTGGTCAATGACATCCATCTCACTTCGGTACGATTTCCATTTTCCTGAGGTTTAATATAAGGCTCTGTAAACTGATTTATAGGCAGTGAATATTTTCCGACTGTAAACCCGAAACTACGATCACAATAATTTTCCAGTTCTCCTTTTCCGTACCAAGAAATTTGATCGAATTGTCTTTGAACTCCCATTTGCATTCCGACTTTTGGGATATTAGGTAACTTTTTATTGGCTTGTAATTTGTAATTTACCACAATAATTCCGCTTGAATTTATCACATAATCGACATAAACCTGCGCACTGTCCTTAATCACTTCATATTTACTGCTAATTTTAATTTCATTATCTGATTTTTCCATCGCAACGTCCATCAATTTTGGAACAGCATTGTACCATTGTTTCAATACTTTGTGAGGTTTCCATCCCTTGCGATCATTATCCGTAAGCGGTCTTGTGAAATTTGGTAATAACGGAGCAAACACCTGTTCGTCATTATTAAATTTATAGGAAGTCAAAGCACCATTTGTCTTGCTAATGCTTATTTGGTAGGTTTTTCCCTGAATTTTATATGTTGTATTGGTTTCTGAAACCGTTGCTTTTTCTTTTGAATTTGAAATAATTGCTGTTGCTATTTCTTTCTTTTTCAACAGAAACTGATCTGTTGAAACTGCATACCCTTTCGAAGCCCAAAACTCATCTTTTGAAAGTTGAAATTCGATGTTCAGAAAATATTCTGCATCTTGTTTCATCTTCGGAAGATATTTGTTTACATCTAAAATAAAATCACTTCCTGCCGGAATATCAAGCGGTTTTAAAACTACTTCTTTAATTACATTTCCGTTTTCCAGAATTTTTATAACTGGAATAAAAGCACTCAAATTCTGAACCACCTGACGATTATGGATTTTTAATTTAAAATCAGAATCTAAACTGGAAACGGCAGGCTGATAAATCCATTTATTTTCGTACATCGCCGCTTTTGGTCGGCCGTCTGCAGCAACCAGTCCGTTGATATTAAAATTGGCGTCGTGTTTTTTCTCTCCAAAATCGCCTCCGTAACCCAAATATTCCTGACCGGTTTTAGGATCTTTTCTAAGCAAACCCTGATCTTTTAAATCCCAGATACAGCCTCCAATAACTCTTGGTGTTGAACGGAATTCATCCCATAATTCTTTTAGATTTCCGGTTGAATTTCCCATAGAATGTGAATATTCTACAAAAAGAATTGGTCGTGTATCTTTATTTTGATCCACTAAAAATTTAGGTGTAAAAACGCCCGGATAAAAACGGCTTACGATATCTACATAAGGTTCATCCTGCGGATTTTCAAATCGATGTGAATGATCGACTGTTTTTGGATAACGAGGATCAAGCGGATCAATGTATCCGTCTAATCTCGGATTTCCCTGCGCCGGTTCATAATGCACCGGACGTGTAATATCATAATCGTGTGTCCAACCCGCCATTGCGGCATGGTTCGGACCTTTACCTGCTTCATTACCCAAACTCCACATTACAATACTCGGATGATTTTTATCTCGCTCGACCATTCGGGTCATACGCTCTAAATATGCATGTGTCCATTGCTGGTCGTTACTTAAAAAACCGCCTAATCCGTGGGTTTCCAGATTGGCTTCGTCCATCACCATTAATCCATATTTATCACACAATTCGTAGAAATAAGGATCATCGGGAAAATGACTGGTACGCACAAAATTAAAATTGAATTTTTTCATCAATTTCACATCTTCTTCCAAATCCTGATGATTGACTGCTTCACCACGAACGGGATGATGACCATGATGATTTACTCCATATACATAAGTTTCTTTTCCGTTGATGAGCATTTTGCCATTCTCTTTGGAGAATTCGATCGAACGGAAACCTAATTTACAGCTTTTTACTTCGCTAATACTTCCGTCAGGATTTTTTAGCGTCATAATCAACGTATATAAATTGGGTTCTTCGGCACTCCATTTTAAAGGATTTTTGATGGTTTCCTGAAAAAAACCAAAACGTACTTTATCGAGTCGCGGCGAAACTTCACTGATAATATCAATTGCTTTTCTCACTAAAGGCTTTTCGAATAGCGGTTTATTCTGAGGATCGTATAATTGTACTTCGAAAGTGTGATTTTTGATCGTGTCTCCGGTAAAATTCTCTAATCTTGGACGCAATTGAAAAACAGCGTCTTTGTACTGTTTGTCTAATTTCGTTTGTACAAAAAAGTCCTGAATGCGTAATTTAGGCTCAGCCATAATGTAAACTTCCCGCTGAATTCCACTTAAACGCCAGTGATCCTGATCTTCTAAGTAAGAGCCGTCGCTATAACGAAAAACACGAACGGATAAAGTATTTTCTCCTTTTTTAAGGTAAGGTGTAATGTTAAATTCTGATGAATTGAAACTGTCCTGACCATAACCCAGAAAATCGCCATTTATCCAAACCTGGAAAGCAGAACTCACGCCACCAAAATGAAGCGTAACGTTCATGCCATCCCAATTTTCGGGAACCGTAAATTTTCGTTGATAAGATCCAATCGGATTATCGTCTTTGGGAACAAAAGGCGGATTTACGGGACGAAACGAATACACGGCACTTTTGTAAATAGCCATTCCGTATCCTTTCAATTCCCAATTTGATGGCACTTCGATTTTATCCCAGTTTTTTACCTCATCCTTATAAAAATCCTGCGGTGCTTCCTGAAGATTTTTGGCAAACTTAAAATTCCATTCGCCATTTAATATTTTAATTCTGCTTTTATTTCTGTTTCCTTCCAAAGCATCAACCACAGAATTATATGAATATCCTGTTGCCCTTGCTGCTTGTCTGTTGATACTTGTTATCAACGGATTTTCCCATGGCACATCACTGTATTTTTGCGGAACGCGTGGCACTCCAGCCGGCTCACCTGTAACCAATTGGGCCTGCATTCCGTAAATGCTTAGCATGAAAAAAAATAATATTCTAAAGTTGTTCATTATTTCTTCTGTTTTTTCTCCGGTGGTGCCACAAAACTCATTTCGCTTTTTCCTAAATCTTTCGAAGTTGCAATTGCAATTCCTCTTTGCTCTGCTTTGTTTACGGCGCAGTAAAAATGATATACAACTCCGTCATGCTTCACTACAAATGATTTATGAGCGAACATATGATCATAAGTTTCAGAAGATTTAATTAAGTCTTCACCTTTCCAGTCTGTCCAGTTTACTAAATCATTCGAAACGGCAAAACGGTTAAATGCACCTTGATTCCAACCCGTCCAAAAAGCTCCAAAATAGAACATCACCCAAGTATCATTAATGCGCTGAATATAGGCATCGCCCGAGATTCCTTTATGATGATTGATTAAAGGTTTATCACCATAACGTTCCCAATTTTTCATATCATTCGATACTGCCATAGCGATGCGTTCTGCGCCCTTGGCAGGATTTAAACTATCACCACGCGCATTGTAATACATGATGAAATTGTGTCCTGTAACTTTGTCCTTGTCCCTAATCACACTATTTTTATACATCGTACTATTATCCCACCATCTGGCTTCTTTGTCTTTTGGCGTCAAAACCGGATTTTCTAATCTTTGAAATTCATGTGGTTTTGTAGGCGATTCTTTCGTGTACGCCATCCCGATTGAAAGAACTCCTGCTTCGTAACCTTTAGTGTTTCCTCCAAAATAACTCATCCAATATTTGTCATCGTATTTTTCCCATTCGTAGCTTCCGCCCCAGGTTGGATCTTGCAACGAAATATATCCTGCTTTTTGATTGACATCCCAATGTTGTTCATTTTCTGAAAAAGACATTACTTTTCCTAAATGTTTCCAATGTAATAAATCATCACTTTCTGCCAGCCAGGTTTCATAACCTCTTCCGTCATAAATCAAATACGTCATAAACCATTTTCCGTCTTTTCTAAATACACTAGGACAATCCATTTTGTATGAGTTGTCTGTTGGCACCATTACCAAACCGTATTTATAAGGCGTTTTGATTTCGTTGTAAATCTCCTGCATTACGGTTTCGTTGATTTCCCTTTTCTTGTATTTAGTCGTTGCGCAACTGGTGAGGAAAAATGATGTAATGGTGATGATTAGGTATTTAATTTTCATTCGTTATGTTGTTTTGCCACGAAGGCGCTAGGGCACTAAGTTTTTTTTTAATCTTTATGAATCCAAGTTGGTGAAATAATCGCGCAAAGCCGCGGAGTCGCAAAGTTTCTCTATATTCTATTTTCTATATTCTTGACTCTTTCCTCTTTCCTTTCCTCTTGGTTCTTTGCTCTTTATTCTAAATCTTTCAATCGGGATTCCATTACGTCTTTGTTTAACTTTACTTTTACCATTCCCATTGGGTGAAATCTTTTTTTCAAATCTATTGCAGCGTAGACAATTGTGTAAACGTCATTTCCTTCGGGGATTAGGCAAAGCGGCGTTCTCATAATATCCCACCATTTATCGACTTTTGTTTCTATGGGTAGATATCTTGCTTCGCCCCAGTTTTTTCCATCTTTGGATAATGAATACGCCATCATATTTGGTAAATGATGACCCCAACCGTCCGGGCCTCCATCAAAAACAGCGATATATAAACCGTTTGGCAACTGACTCACAATTGGATTTTCTACAAAAAACGGATGCATTGATTTTATAGGATTGCTACCATCTTTTATTCTTGACCACGGACCTTCTAAACTTTTTGATTCGGCCAAAGCCACAAACCAGCCTTTTCCGGTTTTCTTCGGATAATCTGCCCAAGAATTAAAGGGGTAAGCGCCGCTGTAAAATCCAAAATATTTATCGCCCACTTTATACGGAAAAAAAGAAGCCACACCTTGACGTCCTTCCCATGGTTCTGAATCTAATCCCGGTTCCATGATGATTCCCATATCTTTATACGGACCGCCAATTCCATCAATTCCATCAACGGTTGATTCGCAACGCCAGATTCTACCGAAAGAATGATTTGGTTCTATCGTTTTACTAACTGTATAAGCTAAATAATAGCCGTACCATTTGTTTGCCTTTTCGTTAAAAACCGGCATATACGACCAAATTGCGGCACGGCGATCATTCATTGGGTTATCGTCTTCGGTTATGGCGTAAGTTCCGCTGGCCTGATAAATTGTTGATTCTCTCTTCCAGTGAATGGCGTCTTTACTGGTCCAGTGACCTATTCGGGTTTTTACACGATCATAATAATAATCAACTCCTATTTCTCCCGCTCTTTCTGTTGGAAACATATGATAGGTATCGCCCACTTTTACTACTCTTCCGCCTTCAAAACCGCCCTGAATTCCTTCAGTTCCGGGCATTCCTTCGTCTACAACGGCTTTATTTTCTCCACCGATAATTTCGAAAAGTGGTTTTTCATCTGAAAATCCTTCGACTATAAAAGTCGGATTCCAAAGTTTACCGTCTGGCAATTCTGCATTTCTGAAGCTTAATTTTTGGATATCTTTTATAACTCCCAAAATTGCAAATAACCCAGTTCCGGGATTTATTGTTTGTTTTCCTTTTGGGAAAGAAAGTGCATATACATTCACCGATGGCAATCCTGTAATGGTTAATCCATTTTTTAAAACCAATTTTGCATTTTCAAGTTTATTTGATTGGAGATATTCTGGATTATTTTCCTGAAAAATACCAACTATAACCTTAACAGGTTCTTTAAATTTTAATTGTAAAGGAGAATTTGTTCCGCTTTTATATGATTCTAAAGGAAGTTGAATACCTTGTAAGCCTTGTAAATCCGGTGCTAAACGAACAATATTATTTTTGCTTCCTGAAAAAACATGAGCATATTGTGTTGTTTTGAAAGTTTTGTATTTTGATTTTACAATTTCAAAAGATGCTGGTGTCCAGCTTGAATTTTGTGCTGAAGCTTTAATACAGATGATCAACAGCATTAAGAAAACTGTTTTTAATTTGAAATTGCATTTTGTGTTTTTTGAAAACATTGGTTTATATTTTTTATTTTTTGTCTTTTCGACCAAAGGGAGAAATCGCACTAGAAATTCCGCAACAATAGTCGACAATCTTTGTGGTTACGAGTGTGATTCCTCCTTTCAGTCGGAATGACAGACTAGATATTTAAGCTAATTGCCAAGAACTCAAATCGCTTTATAACTCACTTTATACTCAACATTCGGCTGAACAATTAATTGATATTTATTTTTAGCCAATGTTGTAATCGTTCCTGAATTTGTTTTCGGTTTGCCTGAACTTTCGAAAATCAATTTTCCTTCGCCTTCCGCTGCTTTTACTTTGATTTCTTTGGTGCTGCAATACAATTCAACTTCACCATTTGGTGTTGGCACTTTACCCTGCATCCATTGTAAGCCACCTAAATTAGGTTTTATTTCATATTCGGCATAACCGGGAGCAGTTGGTTTTACACCCAAATAATATTTTCCAAGCAAATAAATTGGACTGGAACCCCAGGCATGGCAGAGACTTTTTCCATAAGGGCGTCCGTACATTGTTAAATGTTCTGTTCCTTTTTTGGTTGGATTGTATTCTTCCCAAAATGAGGTTGCGCCTTCTTTTAGCATTCCGCCCCAATACTCTTTCATTTCTTTCAACACATAATTTTGTTCGCCCATGGCGCACAAGGCTTCTAACTCGTAAAAACGCATGTATGGTGTTGTGATTTTAAGAATATTATCATTGAGCAAAACTTTCTTTTTTATACTTTGTTTTTGTTCTTCATTAAAATAATTAAAAAAAATACCGAACATATTAGCGTATCTGGTTACTATATTTTGCATTTTACCATCTATTCGCTGGTGTTTCATGACGTTTTCTTTCTTGTCCCAAAACACATCAAACAATTTTGTTTTTAAATCATCAGCTAATTTTTGATACTGTTTTTGGTCATCCTTTTCACCTGCAATTTCTGCACTAACTACCATGGCTTCAAGACTTCTTGCTAAAAGCATTTGCTCAAAACTAACCTCTCCCGTTTTTGGTAATCCATCGGCCCAATCAATAAAAACCCAATCACCTTCTAATGGTTCCAGGAATCCGTTTGTGTTTCTTCTTTTTAAACAGAATTCCATCAATGATTTCATTCGCGGATAAAAAGTTTTAATGAACTTCGTATCACCAGTGTGTAAATAGTAATCGTAAACACCTACAAACCAATACAGTGAATAATCCATAATGATATTAATATGTGCCGTTACAGGTTCTTTACCACGAAGGGCCAACAACGTTCGTTCTACCGAAGCCGAATCAAAGAATAAATAATAATTCATTAAATAACTTTGATAAGCATCACCAGACCAAACCCAACGGTCGCGTTTAATTCCGTCTATAAAAAACTCGCGAGTTGTTAAATGCATCGTGTAAGCCGACACATCCCAAATTTGATTCAATTGTTCATCCGAAGATTTGAATGCGCCACGATAGTCTAATGGTAAATATTCATAAAGCATCGAAATAGAATCATATTTTACCGTTGCATCTCCTTGTACCTGAACATAACGAAATGCTTTTGATCCGTCATGTGTGTAAGTTTCAGATTGTTTTCCATCAAAAGACAAATGATCTAAGGTTTCACATTTCGCAGAATCGAGCGCTTCTTCACGAGATTCACCATAATAAAGTGCTACTTTACCTTTTCCTTTTAAACCGTGAATTTTGATATAACCAAAAGTTTCTTTACCAAAATCTACTAATTGACCACTTCCTATTTTCTCTATTTTCTTTGCACTTAAAGGTTTGGTTGTGAGTTTAAATTCAGAAGGTTTACTTTCCGGTGAATTGAAATTCCAGAAACCAACAGGCATCCATGGTGTGCCTGATTGTTGTGCTTTCCCAGTTTCATCGATCCAAAGTTTATCTTCATTGGTCACCTTCCAAGATGGATCCGATTTTACATATTTACCATCAATATAAATAGCCGGCAGCACTTCCTGATTATATACTTTAAACGAAATTTTGTGTTTCCCGGCAGGAATTTTTAAGGACTTTGGCTGCCCATAAACCTGAACGCCATCTAAAAGTAATTGAAAAGATCCTTCTGTATAAATTTTTACCTCGTCTGATTGTGGAATATCTACTTCGGTTTGAAAAGTTACCAAGGAATATGGACTGTAATATTGCCAAAGCGGCGGAAATACTGCTTCGCGTTCTGTACGTCTTACTTGCATTTTATTGCTTAACAAAACTTCAAAATCACCTGGATACCAGATCCATGTCGCTTCTTTTGGTTTTTCCTGAGCAAACAAAAAAGTCACCGGAAATAAAATAAAACAAATAAACAAAAATCTAAATATGGAAAATCGGCTTTGCATTTATCTTTTTTTTTGGAGCTAAAGATAAGTGTTATTTGTACATTTGACAACCTGTACTATCCTGCTATTTCATAAAAAACAGTTCTATTTGATAATTTTTTAAGGGAAAAATTATGGCTTATCACTTTTTTAGTACTAAAAAAAATGATGTTGGAATTTTATGAGACACTGATGAAACAGATTTACTTTGTAAAGACGCTGATAAAAACGGATTTACATACATAAAACTAAAAATCCGTGACGATCCGCGTCTTCGCGATAGCGAATCCGTTTTATCGGCGTTCTAATTTGTTTTTATGAGCTAAGCAATCATCTTTTCCGAATCGTTTTGATCTTCTAAAATATAATTGGAGGGTGTTTTTCCTAAATGCTTTTTAAACATATAAATAAAAGCACTTGTGGTTTCGTAACCCAAATTAAAAGCAATTTCTTTTATGGGTTGTTTTTCGCCCAGACGTTTTATGGCTTCTAATAATTTTAATCGGGTGCGCCAGTCGCTAAAGTTCATTCCCAATTCTTTAATAAATAATCGGGATAACGTTCTGGTGCTCATAAACGAGATTTCAGCATAATAATCAATCGTATTTTTACTTGCAACATCGTTCAGTAAAAGTTCAACTACTTTTTGCAATCTTTCGTGATTGGTTGTTGGTAAAAAAGTGGCACTTGGTTCAATTAAAGCTAATTCATCTAAAAAAACATCGCTGATTCTTCGTTGTGAAGGGGTAAGATTTCCATCAGTTCCAAAAGAAATAATTTTAAAAATCAACTGTTTTAAAAACATCGGAATATCAAAGGAAAAACTGTTTCTTGGTAATCCTTTCATTGCCGACGGATCGATAAAAACGCTGTAATAATTAACGTCTTTCTGAAAAGTGACCTGATGTTCTACGCCGCCAGGAAGCCACAAGCCCTGTAACGGATTCACAACCCAAATATTATTGCCAACCACAACATTCATTACACCACGGGTAGCATAAATAAGTTGCCCTCTGGGATGTGAGTGCGAGATACACATTTCATTGTTAACCATTTCAGTATAACCTATAACAGGTATCGATGGATTCAATTGGTATCCATAATCCTGTGCTAATCGATATGTCCGAATCTGGTTATTCATTGTCCAAATATAGCAATTCTGACATAAATATTCTTTTGACCTTTGTAAAAAATAATGCAGCTGTTGTTTTTAACTTATTTAAAAATCAAAAAATAACTCATGGACACTATTAAAGCAAATCCTGATATACTTAAAAAAACTACTTATTCGATCTTATTCATCATTAGTTTTTCTCATTTAATTAATGATCTTTTACAGGCTGTTGTTCCTTCTATTTATCCGCTTTTAAAGGAAAATTTTAATTTAAGCTTTTCTCAAATCGGAATTATCACTTTTACGTATCAAATTGTTGCTTCAATTTTACAGCCTTTTGTGGGAATGTATACGGATAAAAATTCAAAACCTTTTTCTTTAATAATTGGAATGTGTTTTACAATGGTTGGACTTTTTCTGGTTTCGATTGCTACAAACTTTACTTATTTGTTAATGTCTGTTAGTTTAATTGGTATTGGATCTTCGATTTTTCATCCGGAATCTTCGAGAGTTGCACATTTGGCTTCAGGCGGAAAAAAAGGACTGGCTCAGTCTATTTTTCAATTGGGAGGAAATGCAGGAAGTGCTATTGGGCCTTTGTTGGCGGCATTTATCGTTATTCCACACGGACAATCTTATGTGGCTTGGTTTTGTATTATCGCTATTATTGGAACTTTTGCCTTGTATAAAATTGCACTTTGGTACAGTGAACATTTGTCATTAAGAAATGCTAATAAATCATCGCATCAAATCGAAACACATCATTTATCGAAAAGAACTGTAACTACTTCACTGATCATTTTATTGGTTTTGATTTTCTCGAAATACTTCTATATGAGCAGTATTACAAGTTATTATACTTTCTTTCTTATTGATAAATTTCACATTAGCATTCAGCAGTCTCAAGTGTACTTATTTTTATTTTCGGGCGCTGTTGCTGCCGGAACTTTAATTGGCGGACCAATTGGAGATCGATTCGGTAGAAAATATGTAATCTGGGTTTCAATTTTAGGAGTTGCTCCTTTCACCATGTTATTGCCTTATGTTTCTTTATTTTGGGTTGGAACTTTATCTGTAATCATTGGCCTTATTCTTTCCTCTGCATTCTCTGCCATTTTAGTTTATGCCACTGAATTAATGCCCGGAAAAGTTGGACTTGTTGCCGGCCTTTTCTTCGGATTCGCTTTTGGAATGGGTGGTTTAGGTTCTGCTATTTTAGGAAAAATCGCCGATGCAACGAGTATTGAATATGTATTTAAGATTTGTGCATTTCTGCCTTTAATCGGGGTTATCACCGGATTTTTGCCTAATTTGGAGAAGAGAAAATCGGCTTAATGAGTATTTTAAACACATAGAAACATAGATTTGGATTGCGTAGAAAAGACATTTCATTAAATTAAAAAACACATAGCATTATTTGAAATGTTATGTGCTTTTTTTTATTTAATATCTTTTTTAAAACATAGCCAGTGGTTTCAACCACTGGGACGCAAGATATATAAAATTGCGTTTATGATATTACGTTTCCCGTGGTTGAAATCACGGGCTATGTTGAAAAAATAGTTTGAGATTAATTCCCATTAAAAACCAAATACAAAGCCAAAATTGTCAATCCCACTGAATATTTTATTTTTATGGCTTTATTCCCATATAAAACTTCCATTTACTTTGGAGTTTTATATGGGAATAAAGCTAATTGGTAAAAGCTATTTACCTTGATCTTACTAAATTTACATTCTTTATATAATTAAAGATCGTATCGGCAATCATCTTTTGTCCTTTTTTATTTAAATGAATATTATCTCTATAAATATCCTCTTTATGAGGGATACCCAGTTCATTAATTAATATAATATTATTCTCTTTGCAAAAATTTATTATTTCCTGTCCCTGACTATTATTCTTGTTAGCCAAAAGTTCAATTTTTTCAGCATGTAGGTAGACTATTAATTCAATTTCATTTTGCTTACAATATTCATAAATATTTTGAAATCCAGTAGTAAATTGTTTACTCTTACCAATCAGGTCATCTTCATTCTTTTTATCTATAGAAGACACTGAGGAGTTAGACAATATTTTTTTGGCCTTTGGAAGTAAATATCTTTCGATAAGCTCCACCAAAGCAAAAGTATTTTGCTTATCTGGATAATTAGGACTAACCCCTACCACTTTTTTGTGTGTTATATTATCATGGGCATCATGACTACTTACAAATAAAAAAAAACTTTTAGAATTAAAATCTCCAAACTTTTTTAAATATTCAAATACGTTTTCTGGTCCCCAGCTTTCAGCACTTATATTTAGAAAACGAATATCTTTCTTGTAATAATCCGACAATCTCTTTTCCAGAATATCAGTTGCCAAATCATTTTGATCAATTGATAGGCTACCATTTATTACTGAATCTCCTAATCCTAAAATTACTATACTATCCTTTTTATTAAGAGGTAGACTTCGCATAGAAAACTCATTATAAATTATGTGATTCCCAAAACGAACCCTATCTTGATTTGGCTGATAAACGTATTCTAATTGATTATCATGGTCTACGAGGGGAGCATCACAAAATCCAAATGAAAATCTCAGCACCAATTCTCCAAATACAATGGCAAATACAAAAGTTAAAGATAATTTTAAATAATTCATTTTTTTCTTACAAAAATAAAACATTAATTTATTTAAATGTAAGAAAAATAATATTATATTGAAATACTCCAATTACTATAAATAGCTAAATCAAGCTAATCTGGTATATATCTCATAATTAAATACATATATAAATATATTTTTTTTAAATTCATTTCAATAAAGCAGAGTATAATTTCCATAATTATTTCATTTTTATTCAAAATTTTAAAAATCTGTAGTAAAATACAATCTTAATTGTAAAGCTCTATGATTATTTAATTCTACATAATATAAAGCCATAAAAATGCTCCGACAATTGGAGCATTTTTATTTATAATTGTCAGTTTTTTTAAAGTGCTTCCTGTCTTTAGTTAATTCCCATTAAAAATAAAATACAAAGCCAAAATTGTCAATCCCAATAAACCAAACAACAATTTGACTTTCTTACTAGTCTTAGGAATATCTGTCTCATCAGAAAAATTAATCTCAGGATTTTTATCAGCTAATGAAATAATAATGGCTGCTACTAATAATGTCGCGAAAATGTAAAATGAGATCAATAAAAAGTGAGGCCAAACTGGATATTTATCCGCAGGGAAAATCCATAGATATAAAACCCCCACAAATAAACTAAAAGCGGATCCCCAGGATAATGTTGCGTTTACTGCCTTTTTTGTGGTACGTTTCCAGAAAATACTCAACAGAAAAACAACAGATAACGAAGGTGCTAAAAATCCTAAAACGGCCTGAAAAATATTGAATAAATTTTGCCCTTTTATATTGTCAATGGCAACGGCAATCAAAATGGCAAATAAACATCCGGCTGCAATTGTAATGCGTCCAATTTTAATTTGTTCCCTGATAGTCGCTGTCGGATTTATTTTCTTTACATAAATATCATTGGTAAAAACGGTACTTAATGCATTTAATGACGAACCAATTGTTCCCACCAAAACCGCGATCATAACACAAATAACCAAACCGTTCATTCCACTTGGGAATAAATTAGTCACCATAGTCATATAGGCCAAGTCAGAATTTTTGCCTAATTCCGGATATAAAACATAACACAGAATTCCCGGTAAAATAAACAAAGGCAACGCCAATACTTTTAGCCAGCCAATGAAGTTTACGCCCAATTGTCCATGCTCCAAATTCTTCGCGCCCAAAACACTCTGCACCATCGATTGATCGGTACAGAAAAAAGCAACCGCCGCAACCGGATATCCCAACAAAATAGCCGGCCACGGATAATGTGCGTCGCTTGCGGGTTGTACTAAATTCCAGAAATTAGGAGGCGTTTTGGCAATTAAGGCGCTAATACCTCCTACTTTTTGTAATCCTAAATAAGATAATGTCAATGAAACGACAATTAATAAAATCATCTGGAAAACATTCACTTTTGCAATAGCTTTCAAACCTCCTGCGAAAGTAAAAATTCCAGAAAAAATGACTAAAACGGTAACACTTTGCCACATCGGAATTCCAAGAATCTGACGTACTAAAACACCCCCGCTAAATAATCCTAACGATAACCAACTTACCAGGATTTTTACTAAAGCATACCAGGCTAAAATACTTTGTGTGCTGTCGCCGTAACGTTTTCCCATATATTCGGGCATGGTGCTGACTTTGCTCGCAATATAACGCGGGGCAAAAACCATGGCCAAAAGCAGTAAGAAAACAAAAGCGTACCACTCAAAATTTCCGGCTACAATTCCGGTTGCATAACCAATACTCGCAAAGGCCAATAAAGAGGACGGACCAACATTGGTTCCCCACATATTAAACCCGATACTGTACCATTTTAGGGAATTCCCGGCCAGAAAAAGGGTTTCGTTTTTCTTGCTTTGCTTGACACTTACTACGTAACCAATAATTAATAAGGCTACTAAGTAAACGGCAACAATGATAAAATCTAAGGTGGTTAACTTATCGTAAATACTGTTCATAGCTCATATTCTTTTAAAACATCAGCTATTTTAACTGGCATTCCAGTTTGTAAAGATTTGTCCATCGCCTGTAATAAAGCCACAGTTCCGATACCTTCTTTCATGTCAGGATAGGCCGTGAAATTTTGTTCGATACTATCCACAAAATATTCAAGATAATTTTGATATTCTCCTGCGTGGTGGCTTTGTCCTTCAAAACGGAAATAATGTTTTAAGGTCGCATCGCCCCACGTTATTACTTTTTCTTCGCCAGTTTTGTCTGTAATAGCATAACGCAATTCGTGATAATCGGCCTGACTTGCGCCTTCGGTTGCACGTAAAATGGTACTCATTCCACTGTCTCTTTGTGCAGGTTGTGTGGGTGATGTATACACACCGCTAACGCGCGCAATTCTTCCATCGGTTGCTTTGAAGATAAAATGCATGGTGTCTTCATTTTTTAAACCCGCAACACTTCCGTTGCTACTGATCATTCCGTAACCCATTACTTCTTCAATATTGGGCAAATACCATCTGATGAAATCTACAGGATGGCTTAAACCGCCATAAAGCCATTTGAAAGATTGCAATAACGACCATTCTTTTTCTAAAAACCATCTGTGATCGGCGTGATAATGTGCTTCAATTGTTATTAAATCGCCAATTAATCCGGCTTCAAAATCGGCTCTTTGTCTTTTTGCCGGTTCAAAAAATCGTGAACTTTGACCAATAAAAACTTTTTTTCCAGTTTTCTCACTCAAGGCTAATAATGCTGCAGCATCGGCAAGATTATCGATAAAAGGTTTGGTGCAAACGACATGTTTTCCGTGAAGCAAAGCCTGTTTCACATGATCGGCATGTAGATGATCCGGTGTGTAAATTGCAATAATATCAATTGCTGCATCATTCAATAAATCATCGTAATTGGTTGTGTACGAATGAAAATCAAATTCTTTTGCTCTTTGTTTACACAAGTCTTCATTTCTGTCGCATACTTTTACGAGCTCCAGTTTCGCGCTTTTTAAAGCTGCCGACATGGTACTGCGACCTTCTCCAAGTCCTAAAATGGCAATTTTCAACATTTTTTGTTATTGGTTTAAATTATTTTCCGCCACGAATTCACGAATTATATTTTTTATATTACTTTTTATATTTTTCGAATAATTCGAATTAATATTAGTTAGATAAGTAAAAGAATAATTCGTGAATTCGTGGCTATATCTTATTTTGTCTCTACTTTGTTTAAGAAAATCCAGGTTTCATCTGGTTTTGTGCCTTCGATTCCGGTTTGGTATTTTTTCATGAGGGCGTTCCACTCGTCTACACGCGGATTATTTTCTGTTGTTTTCGGATTCAGTTTGTCAAGATTTTCTCCTTTCGGAATACTGATTACCAATATTAATTGTCTTTCATTTTTGAAAACCTGCAATTGCTGAAAATCAGCATTGCAGAATCCTTTTGCAACTTCCGACCATTTTTCAAATTGAGTCGTATGATAATCTACATATTCTTTTTGCAGTTTTGGATCATTTACCAAATTAGCTGTTAAAACAATATTTTCCCATTCTGATGCCGGCTTAGAATCTTTACATCTTTCAAAATTTTGGAAATCGTAAACCAGATTATCATAGATTTTAATTTCTAAAGAAGGAAAAGCCAAAGCCAGTTTTCTTTTCGTTCTTTCCGGCTGATTCATTTTTCCGTAAATCACCAAATGATTTTTCCATTGGTACAATTCCTGACCCACAATTCTAAAGCCAACCAAAGTTGATTTGATTTTTTCAATATCAAAATCAGAACCTATTAATTCGATCGCATGCGGTTTTGGCATTTCCTGCATTCCCCATTTTTCATCGATTACAACCTCTTTTTCTAATTCTTTGTATGGTGCTCTGATTCCGGCAGCCTCTTTTATTTTCGTGCTTACATATGGATCATTACGTTCCCAAATATTTCCTTTTGGACCATTATGATTTTTTAAGATTTTCTTTTCGGCAATCCAGTTATTTTTAATGGTGAATCCTTCACTTCCTTCATCTGTATACAAATACAACCACAAAAACGGATCGTGTGCGTATGGACTATTGTAAACTTTATCAATATAATTTTCTTCTATTCGGCTGTTTGGCTGAGATGAAAGTGTGTAAATTCCAGAAACATCATGCAAATGTTTGGCATAATGATGAATTTTATTTCCGAGGATTTTATTGTTTTCCATCACATTTTTAGTGTGTGTCCAACCCCAGCCCATTGAAATTCCGCTGTAGGCAACATCCGAAATTTCGTTGTGTTCAATCGTTAGATTTTTTACGAAACCCGCTGCAATTCCTAAGCATCCCCAATCTTCATTGGCCACGTTGGTGATTAAATTGTCCGCAATTGTTTCATCGGAACAAATTTCTCTTTCGTCTTTGATTATTAATGGTAAATGGGCTTCGAAAGCTTCTTCGGAGAAAACACCAACATTTATAGCGTTTCCGCCAATATCTTTTAATAAATTCCCTTTGATAGTATTGTGATTTGTTCCTTTATTGAAATCTAATCCGGTTGAAGACAAATGTTCAAAACGACAAGATTCAAATTGATTGTTATTGGCATAATTTACCTCAACGGCCGCTCTTGGTCGACCAACCCAGCCTTGATTTTCTAAATTTGCCTGATTTGGAGTTCCGGGAACTTTCAATTTATAAGCATCCAACAAATACATTCCAGCCTGCAACGGAACGTGACCTTGCTGTGAAGGACGAAGCCAATTGCTATATTGAAAGGAGATTCCTTTAAAATTAAAATGATGAACGGGAGAATCAATTGTTCCTTTCATTTCGACTAAATTTTCCAGAACCGGAACAGTAACTTTTGCAGAAGTTAGATCTTCTCCTTCTCTCGGTATATAATAGATTTTGGCATTTTTTTTATCTAAAAACCATTCGCCAGGTTCGTTCAACATGGAGACTCCGTTGTTTAAGAAAAAAGCTGAGTTTCCGTTGTTTTTTGAAATCCACGGCGCCGGCCACGGGTGCTCGCTTTGAATACGGCTTTCCGGTTGTTCAAAAGAAAGTCTGGCGCTGTCTTTTTGAACTTCAATATTTTTGATTCGAAGATTTGCCGTTGACCACCATTGAATGATAAACATTTCCATTCCGGGTTCGTACTTTATGGATTTATCTTTAAACGGAATCCAACAAGTTTCTGTTGCGGCATCCCAGGAGAGAATTCTTTCCATTTGGTTTCCGGCGGTGCTTTTGGCTCTTACGGCTTTTTTTCCGTTTACCCACAATTGTCGGTAATTGATGATTTCGCCTGCTTTTTGAGGCGCATCGGCTACCCAAATATTTGCTTTTTTTACTCCATTTATCGTTGCGCCTTTTTTCCAGTTTTTAATTTCAAAACCTCCACTAATTATTGGTCTTGCATTTGCCTCGCCTTCAATTGTGGTTAGACTTTCCGGAGTTCCAGAATCTTCGGGTCTTATAAATAAGGGTTCATTTAAATAATATGTTCCGTTTTGAACTATAATATGAATACCATTTTTAATGGAAGGATCTTTTAGGCGACGCAATTCTCTGGCTTTTCTTACTGCCATGTTCACGGTTGCCAGCGGACTTTCTTTTGTGCCCAGATTTGTATCTTTTCCGGTTGTTGAAACCCAAATTTCAGCAGCCGAAGCTGAAGCAACAGAAAATGTTATTAAAAAAGCTAGAAATATTTTATGTAGGATCGTTAAACGCATTTTGTTTTTTAATTTTTATAATGCTTAAAAATAATTCAAACTATAAGTTTTATGAATCAAAAACTTATATTCTTAACTATTTTAACATTTTCATCATTAATTGGCAGCAATTTAAAGTAAGGCTAAAATATAAGTGTCCTGTACCTTCCTGCAAATCGTTAAAATAAGTGTGTTTTTTACACATTATTTTTTTACCGCAAAGACCGCAAGGTTTTTTTACTCTTAGTTTTTATATATAAAGGCAAAGTTCGCAAAGCTATTGACTTAGCTTTGCGAACTTTTTTGCTTTTCAAAAGCATTCCTGGATAAAAATCTTTGCGGTCTTTGCGGTAAAATAAAATAGATAAAAAAATAACGTCCGACAATGCCGGACGCTAGATCACAAAAAACCACTTTTGCTTAAACAAACTTAAAAAAAACTATTTTTATCTATAGAAACCCATTGATACCCCGCCGTCTACATTTAGTGCGTTTCCTGTCGATTTATCCAGTAAACCGCCAACAAAAGCAAAACACGCATTGGCAATATCATCAGGTAATATGATTTCATTTAATAGTGTGCGTTTAGCGTAGTAAGCCGGCAATTCTTCTACCGTAATACCGTACGCTTTTGCACGTCCTTCTGCCCAGCCTCCAGACCAAATATTGGAATCTGAAATCACGGCATCAGGATTTACCGTATTCACACGGATTTTATCAGCTCCAAGTTCCGCTGCCATAAGGCGCGTTAAGTGTGCCTGGGCTGCTTTTGCCGATCCGTAACCCGGATTGTTTGGACCTGCAACTACTGCATTTTTGGAAACAATATTTACAATGTCTCCGCCAAAGCCTTGTTTGCGCATTACCTCTATTCCGGCTTTCGAAACAATAAATTGTCCTTTTACCAGAATGTCGTATAATCTGTCCCATTCTTCGAGCGTGTGTTCGGCTATCGATTTTGAAATACTGATTCCGGCATTGTTGACCACAATATCCACTCCACCGAAAGCAAGACAAGCTTCGTCTAAGGCTTTTTCTGTACTGCTTTCGTTTGTAACATTCAATAATGTGCTGGATACAGCATCTTTTCCAAAAGCTTTAATGAAGTCTTTTGTAGCTTCATTTAATCTTTCTTCGTTGATGTCGTTGATGATCACGCAAGCACCTTCCTGAGCAAACTTTTTAGCGATTGCTTTTCCTATTCCTCCGGCTGAACCGGTAATAAGGGCAACTCTTCCAGATAATGCTTTTGGTTTTGGCATACGTTGTAATTTTGCTTCTTCAAGCAACCAATATTCGATATCAAAAGCTTCCTGATGTGGAAGTGAAGTATATTCTGAAACTGCTTCTGCACCTTTCATTACATTCACGGCATTCACATAATATTCTGATGCCAGTCTTGCCATGGTTTTATCTTTGGCAAAAGTGAACATTCCCACTCCCGGATATAAAATAACCACAGGATTTGGGTCGCGCATTGCCGGCGAATTATCTTTTTTACATTTGTTGTAATAATCCTTGTACATGGCTCTGTAGCCTTCAAAAGCAGGCTGTAATTTTGCTTTGATGGCATTTACATCCGATAAATCTTCGTTTGGATCGAGCTCTAGTACCAATGGACTGATTTTGGTTCTCAAAAAGTGATCCGGACAAGAAGTTCCAAGCGGAGCTAATTTCTCCAAATCATTAGAGTTGATGAATTCCAAAACTCGTGCATCATCGGTATAATGCCCGATCATTTGGCGTTCTGATGAGCAGAATCCCCTTAAAATTGGCGCTACTTTTGCGGCTTTTAGTTTTCTTGATTGCTCATCAAGACTTTGTATTTTTTGTCCTCCAAAAACAGGACGTTTTTTTCCGTAGTTATTTTCTAAATAAGTCGCACATTTCTCGATTACTTCAAGGGTGTTGATATAACTTTCGTATGAAGTGTCGCCCCAAGTGAATAAACCGTGAGAGCCTAACATGATTCCTCTTAGTTTTTTCCCCTTTTTTTCTGCTTCTTCAAGGCAAGATCTTAACTGAAGTCCAAGGTCAAAGCCCGGACGCTGCCAGCCTACCCAGCCAATTTCGCCGTCGAATAATTCTTCGGTAATTTTGGCTCCGTCTTTGGCTGCTGCAATGGCAATGGCCGCATCAGGATGCAAATGGTCGATATGTTTAAAGGGTAAAAATCCGTGTAAAGGTGTGTCGATTGATGGTGCTTTTGAAGCCAGGTCAAAAATACAGTGGTTGAAAAGCTCTACCATTTCATCTTCGAATTCTATGCCCTTGTAAACATTCTCCAGATTACGAAGCCTTTCTAAATACAATGCCGCACAGCCCGATTTTGTCAGAGTTCCAATATCGCCTCCTGATCCTTTGATCCACATTACTTCTGAGCTTTCCCCAGTCAAAGGATCTTTGTCGGTGATTTTTACCGAAGTATTTCCTCCTCCGTAATTGGTCAATCGTAAATCGGCTCCAAGTAAATTAGAACGATAAATGAAAAGCGCTACTTCATCCCCTGCCAAGGCTGCTGCTTTGGCCTCATCCCAAAGGTAGCTCACGTGCTTAAAATTCATATGTTTGGTATTTGTATTCGACATCTATATTGTTTTTGGTTGTAATCTTGTTGTGTAAAATAAGAGAATGTAAAAAACATAACTATCCTGTACTATCCTTTATGAAAAAGAACCTATTCAACTGAAAACTAAATATTAACAACAAAATACCGTACAAAGAAGAAGGAAAGTATTTTAAAAAAGCAATTCAAAAAAGACTCGTAATTACATGAAAATTAGGCAGAAACTATAAAGTTTTACCATTCAAAAAAGAAATAAAAATCGCGAATAAAAGTGTTTTTTGAAGTGAATTTAAAATAGACTTCATCTATCGAAATTCTAAAAAAATTAGTTACTAAAAACAAAAAAAGCGCTTTCAAGTTGATGAATTTGAAAGCACTTTTTTAAAAAACTTACTGTTTTTTGAACTAAAATTTACCTGTTAGTGTAATTTTTTTTAACACATAGAAGCATAGAATTATTGCACTTAAAAAGGTGTTTCACTTGCACTAACAAACATAGCCATGTGTGAGAAACGAGTTTCTTTTGATTTCCTTTTTTCAAAATCATAAAATCTATATTTCTATGTGTTTTATTTAAAATTTTTACCAATTATTTCCAACAGGTTAAAGTTTATAAAATGATACTGCATTTTGAAACCAGATTTTATTCTGATTTTCGACAGTTAATTGAGCCATATAATCTTCTAAAATTTTCACCACTTCTGTGTAATTGGAAGCCAAATTGAGAACTGGCCAATCTGATCCAAACATTAATTTATCAGCAGAAAAATTTTCGAAAATAACATCCAAATAAGGTTTTAAATCATCGGTTTTCCAGTTTTTCCAATCAGCTTCTGTGACCATTCCTGAGATTTTACAGAAGACATTTTCAGCTTTTGAAATTTCCTGAATTCCTTTTTTCCAAGACAAAATATCGCCTGATTTTATATCGGGTTTCGCAATATGATCAATCACGAAAGGCTGATCCGGAAACTGATTTGCCAATTCTATCGCAGCCGGTAATTGCCGATGAAAAATAAGAATATCGTAGGTGAAATTGAATTGTTTTAAAGCCGAGATTCCGTTTTGAAAATCTTTTCTCAGCATAAAATCATCGGGTTCGCCCTGAACAACATGTCGAAATCCTTTAATTATTTTATTGGAAGAAAAATGATTTAGTCGTTCTTCGATTGTTACACCCCGCAAATCAACCCAACCCACAACTCCTTTTATGAAATCATTTTTTGCTGCCAGATTTACTAAAAAATTAGTTTCGTCTTCTGACTGACTTGCCTGAACAGCAACGCAACCTGAAAACTGATTTTCCTGAAGTAATGGTAAAAGATCTTCGGGCAAAAAATCCTTTTGAATTTTCTGCATCGTTTCATCAATCCAGCTGTCTCTTACGGGATCGAATTTCCAGAAATGCTGATGTGCATCAATTCGGTTCATGATTTTTAATTTACATCGTTGATTAAAGCGCGATCTAAATGCACGTATCCGCCATCAACAAAAACAAATTGTCCTGTTGTGTGCGACGAACGATCTGAAATTATGAAAAGTGCTGTATCTGCAATTTCTTCCGTTTTCGTCATTCTGCCTTCAAACGGAATACTTTTATTGATTTTTTTCAAAACCGCTTCGCCGTCAGGTAATGTCTCAATCCAGTCTTCGTATGCCGGCGTATAACTTTCGGCAATAATAATCGCGTTTGAACGAATTCCGAATTGGATTAGATCTACCGCCCATTCTCTGGTTAATCCCAAAACTCCGCCTTTCGCAGCAGCGTAACCCGAAGTTCCGCCTTGCCCTGTTAAAGCTACTTTTGAGCCAATATTCAAAATATTCCCTTTCGATTCTTTTAGGTATGGAAGTGCATATTTTACCAATAAAAAATAACTTACTACATTTAGTTTCAACGAATCCATGAATTGTTCGTAAGTGGCATCCAAACCTGCGCCGTCATTTACACCAACATTGTTAATTACGGCATCTATTCTTCCGTATTTCTCCACGATTTTCTTTACGGCATTTTCAACTTCATCAGGATTGGTCACATCTGTTTGTACAAATAATGCATCAATTCCTTTTTTCTGAATTGCTTCTGCGTAAGCAAAACCTCTGCTGTTTCTGTCCACTATTACCGGAATTCCACCTTCATCTGCAATTCGGTTAAGGATCGTTTCTCCGATGCTTCCCTGTTTTCCGGCAGAACCTGAAACAACGATTATCTTATTTTTTAAATTTAAATCCATTTTTTGTGGTTATTACGGTTATCTAGCTAAACCTGATAGGTTTTAAAAACCTGTCAGGTTTCTTTGAGTGGGAATTATTCAATTTCAATCAATGCTTTAATTACATTATTTTTTGGATCAATTAATTGTCCAAAATCGGTAATCATTTCTGAGAAACTAGTTCTGTGTGTAATGTATTTTTTCGGATCAATTTTTCCTGATTTAAGGCAATCCATTACATATTCAAAATCTTCAATAGTCGCATTTCTGCTGCTCATTAAAGTCGATTCCCTTTTATGAAAATCAGGATGACTGAAACTCAATTCTCCTTTTTGAAGTCCAACCAAAACAAATCTTCCGCCATGCGAAATATAATTAAAAGCACTGTTCATCACGTTTCTGTTTCCCGTTGCATCAATCACAACATTGGCCATATCGCCGTTTGTAATTTCTGCCAGTTTTTGAGCAACATCATCGTGCAACGGATTTATAGTTTCATCAGCATTCAGTTCCTCTTTACAGAAATTCAATCGGTACTCGTTGATATCCATCACAATAACTTTGGCTCCGGCTATTTTCGCAAACTGAATCAATCCGATACCAATTGGCCCGGCGCCCATTACTAAAACAGTATCGGTTGGTTTTACATCCGCTCTTCGAACTCCGTGTGCCGCAATTGCCAAGGGTTCAACCAATGCCAATTGATCATAATCAAGTCCTTGACCGTGAAGTAAATATTGCTCCGGAATGGTTACATATTCCGCCATTCCGCCATCAATATGCACTCCGAAAACTTTAATATTTACACAGCAATTCGTCAATCCGTTTCTGCAGGCAATACATTTTCCACAGTTAAAATACGGAATAAAAGTTACTTTATCGCCAGGTTCAAAACCTTTGGCATTTCCTTTTACATATTCTGCGGCAAGTTCGTGACCTAAAATTCTTGGATATTCAAAATAAGGCTGTGTTCCGCCAAAGGCATGAATATCGGTACCACAAATTCCTATTCTTTTTATTTTCAGTAAAACTTCCCCGTCTTTTGGTTCGGGAATTGGTTTTTCTTTCAGAATAAATTCCTGTGGTTTTTCACATACTATAAATTTCATCTTAAATTTTTTTTTAACTCCCTTAAGTATAATGCCTGAAAATTTAAACACATAGAAACATAGCTTTTTCTTCTAAAAGAAGAAGATAAAAGAAACTAGTTTACACACATAGCTATGTTTATTAAAACTAGTTAAACGTCTTTTTGCGTATACAAAATCTATGTTTCTATGTGTTAAAAATAATTACACCAAACGAGTTTATAATTACTTTTTGTAAGCCACCGCAGTTTGTTTACTTGTACCCAAACCTTCGATTCCTAGTTCTACAACATCACCGGCTTTTAAGTAAATTGGATCTGGTTTTATACCCAAACCAACTCCTGGAGGCGTTCCTGTACTGATAATATCACCAGGAAGTAATGTCATAAACTGACTTAAATAGTGAACCAAAAATGGAATTTTGAAAACCAAGTTCAACGTGTTGCTGTTTTGGTATTTTTTACCATTCACACTAAGCCACATCAATAAATTATCAACATCTTTTACTTCATCTTTCGTAGCCAAAAAGGGTCCAAGAGGTGCAAATGTGTCGCATCCTTTTCCTTTTGCCCATTGTCCGCCGCGCTCTATTTGAAATTCTCTTTCGCTATAATCATTCAATAAAGCGTAACCTGCAACATAATCTAAAGCTTCTGCTTCTTCAACATAGCTTGCTTTTTTACCTACTACAAATGCAAGTTCCACTTCCCAGTCTGTTTTTACACTATTTTTTGGAATAATTACATCATCGTCAGGACCGCATAATGAAGTCGTTGATTTAAAAAAGATGATTGGCTCTGTTGGAATTGGGGCATTGGTTTCTAAACAATGGTCTACATAATTTAAACCGATACAGATTATTTTTGAAGGTCTTGCCACCGGAGAACCTAAACGTATATTTGCATCAACTTCTGGTAAAGTCGGATTGCTTTCTAATGCTTTTTGTAATTTTTCTAAACCGTTTTCTTCAAAAAAACTTTCGTTAAAATCTGTTACAATTGATGAAACATCATATCTTTTTTCACCAATTAAAACTCCTGGTTTTTCTTTTCCGATTTCTCCAAAACGTATTAATTTCATTTTTTTCTTTTTTAAGGTACTGAGGTGCTAAGGTTCTGAGGTACTAAGTTTTTTTTATCTTAGCATTTTAGTACTTCAAAACCTTAGTACCTTTTTTAAATTATTTATTTTAAAATTGGGTGTTATATTTCGATAGCTATGGGAGCTGATTTCCTAAGTTTAAAAAAACCTTAGAATCTTAGCATCTCAGAACCTTAGTCCCTTTCCTCAGTTATTTAACTTGATAAATCCTCCATCGATTGGGTAATCGCAGCCTGTGATAAATCCGGCTTCGTCGCTGCATAAATATAATGCTAAAGCTGCAATTTCGTCCGGTTTTCCCATTCTGCCTATTGGTTGCGATTGTGATAATTTTTCGAACATTTCTGCTTCTTTACCTGCGTAGTTTTTCGAAATAAAACCATCAACAAATGGCGTATGAACTCTTGCTGGCGAAATAGAATTACAACGAATATTTTCTCCTATATAATCTTTTGCGACAGATAATGTCATGGCCATAACCGCGCCTTTTGCAGTAGAATAAGCAAAGCGATCCGGAATACCAACCCACGCCGCGATGGATGCCATGTTGATAATTACTCCGCCATTTGAAAGTCTGAATTGTGGAATTGCAGCAAACAAACAATTGTAAACTCCTTTTACATTGACATCCATAACACGATCAAAATCAGCTGCTGGTGTTGTATCTACTTTTCCAACATGAGCGATTCCGGCATTATTGATCAAAATATTAATATTTCCTATTTTCTCGAATGTTGCTTTTACTTCTTCCTGATTTGCCACATTACAGGCATAAGAAAAACCACTTCCACCCGATTTTAAAATTTCGTCTAATGCATCCTGAGCGCTTTCGATTGTTAAATCTATGATGTGAACTTCTGCTCCCTGTTTTGCGAACAAAGTTGCAATCGCTCTTCCTATTCCGCTGCCTCCTCCGGTTACTACCGCTTTTTTATTTTTTAATGAAAACATGTTATAATTATTAAGTCATTTAGTATTTGATGTCGCTTTAACATTCAAAAAATCATTCTAATTTAATAAATGTAAAAACCACAATTACAAAAGTATATTTTAATATTAATATTTGAGATATATTTTCATATGAATGCCTTAAAATGAGTAAACTTTAATAAATTATAACATTTTTTACACCGTTTGTAAAAAAATTACGATTAAGATTAACATACTTCAAAAAATCAGTGTTAATAAACTCTTCAGCTATTGTTCAATTCAATCTTATTTCTATTTTTGTAATTGTGTTTTTTACATTTATTATTTTTTCAAATAAAATCATCACTATAAATTTACCAAAATGACGATACTAAAAGGGATAACCTGGAATCATACAAGAGGTTTATTACCAATGGTTGCTACAGCTCAGCGATTTACAGAACTAAATCCCGGAGTTGAAATTACCTGGGAGAAAAGAAGTTTACAGGAATTCGCCGATGCTTCGATTGAAGATTTAGCCAAAAGATTTGACTTGCTTGTAATCGATCACCCGTGGACAGGCTTTGGTGCACACTCAAAAACCATTTTGCCTTTATCAGATTATTTATCATCAGCATATATAAAAGATCAGGAATTAAACACGGTTGGACGTTCTTACGGAAGTTATGTTTTCAACGAAAAATTATGGGCGTTGCCAATTGACGCAGCAACTCCGGTTGCGGCGGCGCGCTTGGATATTTTAGAAAAAGAAGGATTAAAAGCCCCACAGACTTATGATGATTTATTGGCTTTGGCCAAAAAAGGACTGGTGGCTTTTGCAGGAATTCCGGTTGATGTTTTAATGAGTTTTTATATGTTTTGCTGCAGTTTGGGCGAAGCTCCTTTTCAATCTACTGAAAAAGTTATTTCTCCTGAAACAGGAAAAAAAGCGTTGCAGATGTTTAGGGAATTGGCTCAATTAATTGATCCTGCTAATTTTAACCGAAACCCTATTCAGGTTTATGAAGCAATGGTAAATTCAGATGAAATTGCCTATTGCCCTTTTGCTTACGGATATTCTAATTATTCAAGAACCGGATACAGTAGAAAATTACTCCATTTTTATGACTTAGTTCGTTTGAATGATCAGCCGATGATTAGCTCTTTGGGCGGAACCGGCTTGGCAGTTTCTTCGTTCAGTAAAAATATTCCTGAAGCAATTAAATATGCTGAATTTACAGGATCTTCGCATACACAACAAAATATTTTTGCTGATAATGGCGGACAGCCCGGACATCTTCAGGCTTGGAAAAGTGAAAGGATTAATTCGGTAACACATGATTATTTCAAAAACACTTTACCCGCTTTAGAACGAGCATTTTTGCGCCCGAGATATTCGGGACACATGTATTTTCAGGATCATGCGGGCGATGTGGTTCGTGATTATTTAATGAAAGGCGGAGATGAAGATTTGGTTTTAGAAGTAATGAATTCGCTTTATGCGAAATCCCTAAATTTAATTACAGCATGAAACCACTGGAAGGATTAGTTGTTTTAGAGTTTTGCCAATTTTTGGCGGGACCTTCTGCCGGATTAAAATTGGCCGATTTAGGTGCACGCATTATTAAAATTGAACGACCGATAAAAGGCGAAGCTTGCCGACAATTAAGCATCAAAGATCTTTTTGTTGACGACAGTAGTTTACTATTTCATACGATTAACAGAAATAAGGAATCTTTTGCGGCGGATCTTAAAAACCCGGAAGATTTAATTCTGATTAAAAAATTAATCGCCAAAGCTGATATTATGACGCATAATTTCAGACCTGGTGTAATGGAAAAAATAGGATTGGATTTTGATGAAACCTTAACTATTAATCCGAAAATAATTTACGGAACAATTACAGGTTACGGCAATATTGGTCCGTGGGCTAAGAAACCCGGGCAGGATTTATTGTTGCAATCACTTTCCGGCTTAAGCTGGCTGAGTGGAAGAAAAAGTCAGGGACCGGTTCCGTTTGGTTTGGCTGTAGCCGATTTAATGTGCGGAAATCATTTTGTTCAGGGAATTTTAGCGGCTTTATTAAAAAGAGCCAAAACCGGAAAAGGTGTTTTGGTCGAAGTAAGTTTATTAGAATCTGTTTTGGATGTACAATTTGAAGCGATTACTTCTTTCTTAAATGATGGCGGAAAATTGCCGGAAAGAGGCGATGTAAAAGGAAGTGCACATGCATTTTTAAGCGCACCGTATGGCGTTTATCAAACTCAGGATGGCTATATTTCTCTAGCTATGGGCGATTTACTTTTCATTGGAAATACTTTGGGAGTTAATTTAATGAAATATTCTGACAAACAAGACTGGTTTACTTTTAGAGATGAAATCAGAGAATTATTAGCTGAAAAAATAATAACTCAAACTTCGGATTATTGGTTGAATTTACTTCAGAAACAAGGAATCTGGTGTGGAAAAGTTCTCAATTATGAGGAATTAGACAATCAGTCTTTTGTAAATGAATTACAATTGAAACAAACTGTTCAAAATTCTGCCGGAGAAAAATTAGTTACAACGAGAAGTCCCATTCAGCTTGACGGAAAAATTTTAACCAGCACAAAAGCCGCTCCTTCTGTTGGAGAGGATAACATAAAAATACACGAACAATTTTTAAGCGAATAGATGAAACCATTAGAAGATTATTTAATAGTAGATTTTAGCCAGTTTCTTTCTGGTCCGTCGGCAAGTTTGCGCTTAGCTGATTTGGGCGCGCGCGTTATAAAAATTGAAAAACCGGGAACGGGAGATATTTGCAGAACTTTATATACTTCTGATTTGATTATGAACGGAGAATCTTCTGTTTTTCATACCATTAACAGAAACAAAGAATCGTTCGCCATTGATTTTAAACAACCCGAAGAACTCAAAAAATTAAAAAAATTATTGGCTAAGGCCGATGTTGTCATGCATAATTTCAGACCTGGCGTGATGGAACGCGTGGGATTGAGTTATGAAGAAGTCAAAAAAATAAATCCAAATGTAATTTACGGATCGATTTCTGGTTTTGGCAATCATCCAAATTTAAAAGATTTACCCGGACAGGATTTGTTATTGCAATCTCTTACAGCGTTGACCTGGCTGAGCGGAAATCAGGAAGATGGCCCGGTACCAATGGGATTATCAATTGTCGATATGCTGGCGGGAGCTCATTTGGCACAAGGAATTTTAGCGGCTTTATATCGAAAAGCGACGCAAAATGTCGGCGCTTCTGTTCAGGTGAGTATGCTAGAATCTGCTTTTGATTTTCAATTTGAAACCATTACCACTTTTTTTAATGATGGCGGCGAATTGCCTGTTCGAACAAAAACCAATAATGCGCATGCTTATTTGGGCGCGCCTTACGGAATTTATAAAACCAATAATGGATTTTTAGCTTTGGCAATGGGCTCGATTCCGGTTTTGGCTTCGCTTTTAAAATGTGATGCTTTGTTACAATTTCCTGAAAATAAATTTCATTTACGAGATGAAATCAAAAATATTCTGGCAGAACATTTACAAACTCAGGATACCGATTTTTGGTTAAATATTTTAGAACCGGCAGATATTTGGTGCGCCGGAGTTTTAAACTATCAACAGCTTTTTGCGGAAGAAGGTTTTAAAGTTTTAGATTTTACACAGAAAGTCGAAATGCTGGATGGCTATTCGTACCAAACCACAAGATGCCCGATTAAAATTGATGGAGAATATTTGACTTCAGGAAAAGGTTCTCCCAAATTAGGTCAGGATAATGAAAAGATTATTAAAGAATTTATAACTGTATAATGAAAAAAATAAAAATTGCAGTTAGAAAATTTGACCCTTTTGAGAGCACGCTTCAAAAGTTATGGGATTTGTTTTGTCTGGAGAATAATATTCAGGCTGAGGCAGAAATGATTCCTCTTGAATTGCATGACCTTTATGAAGAAACGATTAGCAAAAAAGGCCTAAAAAACGGAACTTGGGATATTTCCCACATTAATACCGATTGGATTTTTGACGCTGTGAATGAAAAAGCAGTTCTGGATTTAACATCCTTTATCAACCAAAATCCTCCGCAGGATTATCCTGAAGGATGGCATGAATCGCTATTAAAATTACAAAAAATAAATAATAGCGTTTACGGACTTCCTTTTCACGATGGCCCGGAATGCTTAATTTTTAGAAAAGATTTATTTGAAGATTTAACCGAAAAACAAAACTTCAAAAACCAATTTGGCTATGAATTAAATCCTCCAAAAACCTGGGAACAATTTGTTGAAATAGCAGAGTTTTTTAACCGTCCGGAAGAAAACCTATATGGTTGTGTTTTTGCCAATTACCCAGATGGACATAATATGGTTTTTGATTTTTGCCTGCAATTATGGACAAGAGGCGGATCGTTATTAGACCATCAAAATAAAATTAACATCAATCAAACTGCAGCAATTGAAGCGCTGGATTTTTATAGAAATATTGTAAATAATAAAAATGCAGTTCATCCAAAATCAAAAAGTTTTGGTTCTGTAGAAGCGGGTTTGGCTTTCGCCGAAGGACAAGCCGCAATGGCAATTAATTGGTTTGGTTTTGCTTCAATGTGTGAAATAATAGAAGAATCAAAAGTAAAAGGCAAAGTTGATATTGCGGAACTTCCCTACGATCCTAATCACAAAACCGCATCTCTAAATGTTTATTGGCTGTATACAATTGGCATTGGAAGTAAACAGAAAGAGCTTGCTTATGATTTTTTACGATTTGCAACTTCTCCAGAAAGCGATAAATTATTGACAAATGAAGGTGGAATTGGCTGTAGAAAATCAACTTGGAATGATGAAGAAATCAACAAAATTATTCCGTTTTATCATAAACTCGAAATGCTTCACGAAAATGCCTTGACTTTACCACAAACTCCGGTTTGGCCAAAAGTCGCGGAGTTAATAGACCAAATGGTTTTGAAGGCAATTGAAAGTGATGTTTTATCAGAAAAATTATTAGAAGAAACTCAGAACAATATTGAAAAAATAGCGAATTAATTACGTTTCGACATCTTTGTCAAAGTTTAAAACTTTGACAAAGATTAACTCAAAAAATATTAGATATGAATATTCCATATAAACCTAAGTTACCCGAAACAAACCAACCCATTATCATCATTGGCGCAAGCGGAATTGTAAAAGATGCTCATTTGCCTGCTTATGAAATGGCGGGTTTTAGCGTTTTTGGCATTACAAACAGAACGATTTCGAAAGCGCAAGATCTTGCAAAACAATTTAAAATTGAGCATGTTTTTGAAAATGTTGCAGAAGCTGTTAAACATGCGCCATCAAATGCTGTTTATGATATTACGGTGCTGCCTGATCAATACATCGAAATTCTAGAACAACTTCCTGATGGTGCGGCGGTACTTATTCAGAAGCCAATGGGAAATGATTTGGCACAAGCCCGAGAAATTGTTGCCGTTTGTGAAAGAAAAAAATTAGTTGCCGGAATCAATTTTCAATTGCGTTTTGCCTCTTTTGTAAGCGCTGCAAGGTATTTAGTTAATGAGGGAATTATCGGCGATTTGTATGATTTAGAATTTAAAGTAACTGTAAATACACCTTGGGAATTGTTTCCACTTATTAAGGAACATCCAAGATTAGAAATTCTTTTTCATAGTGTTCACTATATCGATTGCATTCGTTCTTTTTTAGGAAATCCAAAAAGTGTGATGGCAAAAACAGCGAAACATCCTTTAAAAAAATTATCCTCAAGCCGATCAACTATTATTTTAGATTACGGAGAAAATAAACACATTGTGATTAATACGAATCACGATCATCATTTTGGACCAAAACATGAAGAAAGCTATATTAAATGGGAAGGAACAAAGGGTGCTATTAAAGCAAAAATGGGTTTATTAATGAATTATCCTGATGGTTTGCCAGACGAATTTGAATATTCATTACAAAATGAAAATGGTGAATACGAATGGAAAAAAATCGAATTGGAAGGCTCATGGTTTCCGGAAGCTTTTATCGGAACGATGTCAAACCTAATGCGATTCAAAGAAGGTTCTGATGACAAATTATTAGCCAGCGTTCAGGATGTCTTAGACACAATGAAAGTTGTTGAAGCTTGTTACATTAGTAACGAAAGCGGCGGAGTTTCACTTAATGAATTATATTTTACCATATAAGTTATATAAGTTCATTTTACTCAGTTGGCGCAAAGAAAAATTTAAAATCATATAAGTTCCAATCAAAAGAATTAATAAACCACTAATTAAATAAGTCTGTAAAGCTTCACACAAAGTGATTAAATGAACTTATATAACTTATATGGTGAAAGAAAAATAAAAAAACTATGTATTTCAAATCAACATTTTTTGAAGATTATCAAATTGGCGACAAGCGCGTCACTTTTGGAAGAACTATAACAGAAACCGACTTTGTGGTTCACGCAGGTCATACCGGAGATTTTTTTCCACATCACATGGATGAAGAATGGTGTAAAACGCAGCCTTTCGGTCAACGCATTGCGCACGGAACTATGGTTTTTAGTATCGGAATTGGCCTGACCGCATCAGAAATAAATCCTGAAGCTTTTTCTAAGGGATACGATCGTATGCGATTTGTAAAACCGGTTCATATTGGTGATACCATTCATTCTGAAATTACAATTTCTGAAAAAGGAGAAGCCAAAAAACCAGATATGGGAACCGTCACAGAACATGTAGAAATTATCAATCAACGTGGTGAAGTGGTTCTTGTATGTGATCACTTATTATTAGTTAAAAAGAATCTTTAATTTGAGGTACAAAGGTTCAAAGTGACAAAGGAACAAAGTTGATCAACTAGAATTAGCTTTTACCTCTGAGCATTTGAACCTTTACGTCTCTGAACCTTTAACAAAAAAACTATCTAATGCAAATAACCAACCAAACAGGCGATCTACATGAAGCCGCCACTTCAGAAAAAGGAACAGGAAATAAATATCTATTGCCTTTTATTTTAATTACCAGCTTATTTTTCCTTTGGGGAATGGCACATAATCTGGATTCTATTTTAATTCCGCATCTTAAAAAAGCATGTGAACTAAACAATCGCCAATCTACTTTAATTGACACTGCTGTGTTTTTTGCTTATTTTATAATGGCGATTCCCGCAGGAGTGCTCATTAAAAGGTTTGGCTATAAAAACAGCATTATTACCGGATTATTAGTTTTTGCGACTGGAGCTTTTCTATTTGTTCCTGCCGCAAATACGAGAACATACGAATTATTCTTGTTTGCCTTATTTGTAATTGGATGTGGATTGACCATTTTAGAAACAAGTGCAAATCCATACGCTGCTATTTTAGGACCTGCGGAATCATCTTCAAAAAGATTGAATTTAGCAGCTTCATTTAATGGCTTAGCGGCAATGGTTGCACCAATTGTTGGTTCGTTATTTATCTTATCGGGAAAAACACATACACCAGAACAAATGGCAGCGATGCCGGATGCTACAAAAGCAGCTTACTTATTAGAAGAAGCCTCTGCTGTAAAGTTACCTTATATCATTTTGGGAAGTGTGTTGGTTTTAGTAGCTATATTATTCTATTTTATGCACTTGCCTTCGATGAAACCACAACATACAGAAGTTGAAGTTAAACCTGGTTTTTTCTCTGTTTTAAAATTTTCTCATTTAAGTTGGGCAGTTGTTGCACAATTCTTCTATGTAGGGGCGCAAGTTTGCATCACAAGTTTTTTTATTAGAATTGCGCAACAAGGAGCAGGATTAGATGAAAAAACAGCAGGATATTATTTAGGTATTTATGGCTTCCTTTTTATGGCCGGCCGTTTTATTGGAACTTTCTTTTTGAAGTTCGTGAAAGATTATGTCTTGCTTTCAATCTATTGTGTTATTAGTATCTTTCTTTGTTTGGTAGCAATTTACGGAACTGGAATTTATGTAATTTATGCACTTGGTGGAATTGGTTTTTTTATGTCAATTATGTTTCCAACTATCTTTTCGCTAGGATTGGTTGGATTAAAATCAAATACAGAAACTGGTTCTTCATGGCTGGTTATGTCAATCGTAGGTGGTGCAATTTTACCATATGGAATGGGAACTTTAATTGATATGAAGCACGATGACATTCAATCAGGGTATATTATTCCACTATTGTGCTTTGTTATCATTCTTTATTTTGGAGTGTTTGGACATAAAGTAAAAAATGTCGTTTCTCAATAATTAATTTTTGATTTTCTATAATTCCCAAGTTAGATCAGCTTGGGAATTCTTTTATAATTAATTTTTTGCACCTAAAATGAAAAAAATAATTAAAACCACTTCTATACTTCTGCTTGTTTTGAGCAGTACATTATTTGCACAAAAAAACAAACAGATTTATGACATTATTGTTGCTAAAGATGGAAGTGGAAATTTTACTAAGGTACAAGATGCGTTTGATGCCGTTCCTGACAATAGCATAAAACGTATTATTATTTATGTAAAAGCTGGAATTTACAAAGAAAAACTAAAATTAATTTCAGCCAAACAAAATGTGACATTACTCGGAGAATCCTATGAGAATACAATTCTTAGTTATAATGATTATGCAGAAATTGCCGGTGGTACGAGCAAATCATTCAGCACGCTTATTGAAGCCAATGATTTTTATGCCGAAAATATTACTTTCGAAAATACAATAGACAGTAATTTGCCGCAATATAAAAAAGGAGGTCAGGCAGTTGCTTTAATGGTAAATGGAGACAGAACTATATTTCATAATTGTAAAATAAGCGGTTTTCAGGATACTTTTTATCTTAAGGCAAACAAAAGGACATATATTAAGGATTGTATCATTGACGGTACTACAGATTTTATTTTTGGCTCGGGTATCGCTTTATTTGAAAACTGTTTTATACAAAGCAAAAGAGATTCATACATTACAGCCAGTAATCAGGATGTTGGAAAAAACAAGTATGGTTTTGTCTTTAAAGATTGTGTTATAATGCCATATTCAAAAGACGCTGCGACAAAAGTTTCTTTAGGAAGACCATGGGGAGCTGGTGCAAATGTAGTTTTTATTCACTGTTATGAGGAATCACATATTATACCTGAAGGTTGGTCAGTATGGTCAAAAGATCCCGGACATAAAGCGTACAATAATTGGAAAACTACTTTTTATGCTGAATATGACTGTTATGGCCCGGGTTATAATTCTAAAAATCGTATTTCATGGTCACATCAATTGAATAAGACTGAAGCTTTAGAATATACCAAAGAAAAAATATTCGCAGCTAAAAGTACAACGTCCAACAATTTTGAAGAAGATTGGAATCCTGTTATTGAAAATGATCAATGTCGTTCAATTTTACCTTCTAAAAAAACTAAGAATACAAATTCAGTTTTGACAAAAGGATTTAAGTGAAAAGATTAGAATTAAAGCCTTTTATAATTCCTCTATTTGATGATTTTACAAAACAAATAATTTTATCCCGTTCCATAGTTTTCTCAAACGTATTCTCTATAAATTCTAAAGCCCGGGTTGTATTTCTATTCTCTTGAAAAAGGATTCTATAAATATCTTTTAGCTCATTTATTTTTTCTAATGTAAAGCCTCGCCTTTTCAAACCAATAAGATTTAAACCAACATACCTTAAAGGTTCACGTCCTGCGGTTATATATGGTGGGATATCTTTTACAATACGGCTTAATCCACTTATCATGGAATGCTCCCCAATAATTGAAAATTGGTGAATGGCACTTAAACCGCTAATATTTACCCAATCACTTATTTTGACTTCACCAGCGATACCAACACTAAACCCAATAATACAATTATTTCCAATAATACAATCATGTCCGATATGCGCATTAGACATTATCAAGTTGTTATTCCCTATCAATGTTCTTCCTTTTGATGAAGTACCTTTGTTGATAGTTACAAATTCACGTATAATATTATTATTACCAATTTCTAATAAAGTATTTTCACCGTTGTATTTTAAATCTTGTGGAATTCCAGCCAGTATAACTCCCGAATGTATTTGACAACTTTCTCCAATTCTAGCTCCTTTAAGAATAGAAACATTATTACCAATCCATGTATTATCACCAATTATTACATCATCATCAATTGTACAAAAGTTGCCAATATGAACATTCTTACCGATTATTGCTTTTCCTATTATATTTTTTTCCAATTTCCATTTATTTAATAATGGCAAATGTTGAAAAAAATTAAATAAATTTTATTGACCTAAAGTCAATTAATCGAAGCTCTAATTCTACTTATGGTTTCCTGACTAACTCCAATTAGTGAAGCTATATGTTTTAATTTGGCTTTTAAAATAATTTGTGGAAATGATTCCAGTAGATACGTATATTTTTCCTGCGCATTCATAATCCTGAATAAATGGTGAAACTCATTAATTTTAGAAAGATAAAGTCTGAGCTGCTTGATATGAAACTGCGAAAACAAAGGATATTCCAATAGAATCAATTCATCAGAATATAGTAAAGAATAAACAATAGTTTCTTCACAAGTTTGTAAACTTTCGAATGAAGGCTTTTGCTCAAAAAAACTACTCAGAGATGTTACAAACTGATTATCTGTGTAAATCCATTTTGTAAATTCCACGCCATCTTCCAAAGAAAATCTACGAACTGCACCAGATTTAATAAAATATATTTTACTGCATACCTTACCTTCTTCAATGATGAACTCGTCCTTTTTAAATCTTTCTACGATAAAATATTTCTTTATAGCTTCTTCAGTTTCAAAATCTAATTCTTGAAAACCGTTTATTACATGAATTAATTCTCTCATTTCCTAAAATAATTAAAGCAACAAATTTAGCATTATAATATTACAGAATAAGAAATTGTAAGATAATAGCATTTGACATGATTGGGGATCAACTAATATTTATGCGTAATTTGACATGATTGGTGCGGCAAATGAAAAACTTTTATATAACAAAAAATCCCCATCAAATGAATGATGAGGATTTTTCAAAGAAAGGCGACGACATACTCTCCCACATAACTGCAGTACCATCTGCGCAGGCGGGCTTAACTACTCTGTTCGGGATGGGAAGAGGT
>Ga0307411_10000020_pt1 | contig 75190 bp, 62 predicted proteins | sample DK1Ometagenome_2_FD_203712 | JGI IMG/M metagenome (GOLD analysis project Ga0307411, IMG submission 203712) | Maize rhizosphere microbial communities from greenhouse at UC Davis, California, United States - DK15-O-1 | ecosystem: Host-associated > Plants > Roots > Rhizosphere > Soil | place: USA...
GCAAAATATGAGTTTACAGAAGAACTAAATATGGAAATAATTAAAGAAATAGTGGTGATCTGTGATGGAGATCCAAATAAATCACCACTATTTAATACATGTTAAGATCTTCCGAACACTTATGTTTCCAAAACCTTGTAGGTATAATTAGCAAGTCTAGTATGTCAGAAATGACAAGATTGTCTAGAAAATTTAGACCTACAAGGTTTTGGAAACCTTGTAGGAGAGGGAACCGTGAAGGAGTGAGAAAACGTAAAAATCTCTGCGTGAGTGATGGAAGTGGAGCTCTTTTTTGAGAGGCTTTTTCTGCCGAACAAAAAAAGCGGGAACGGACAGCACGGCCCGGAGGGACACGCCCAAAGAATTTTAATAATAATTTGAATATGTTACATTTTAAATACAAAATAATCGCCTTTCTAATCCTGATTTCAACTTTAAACACAAGTTGCAAATCCGGAATCAATACTTCTACGAAAAGTTCAGCTGCAATTCTAAAATCAGAAAACTACAAACATTATGTTGATTATTTCAACACGATGGAAGATGAGAATTTAAAATTTGCGATTCCGAATGATTCGGCTTGGGTTTGGATGGAAAAGAATATTCCGTTGTTTGAATGTCCGCAGCAAAACTTTGAGGAGATTTATTATTTCCGTTGGTGGAGCGCGCGCAAACATATTAAGAAAACGCCTCAGGGATTTGCGATTACAGAATTCTTGGTAGATCGCTCTTATGCCGATAAATACAATATGATTAGTTGTGCTTTGGGACATCATATTAATGAATTTCGATGGGTTCATGATCCGCAATATATAGAACAAGATGTTCATTTATGGTTTAGAGGAAATGATGGCAAGCCGATGAAAAAGCTTCGAACTTTTAGCAGTTGGACGGCGGATGCTTTGTATAACAGATATTTAGTAAATAAAGACGACAAATTTTTATTGGATATGTATCCGGATTTAGTTGCAGAATATGCAGCTTGGGAAGGAGACAGAAAACGCAAAGATGGATTGTTTTGGCAATTTGATGTAAAAGACGGAATGGAAGAATCGTTGAGCGGTGCCAGAAAATTTAGAAATGCGCGCCCAACAATTAATAGTTATATGTTTGGAAATGCAACCGCTTTAGCGAAAATTGCAAAACTAAAAGGCGACACAAAACAAGAAAGTTATTTTGGAGCGAAAGCAGATACGCTTCAGAAATTAGTAGAAACAAAACTATGGAATCCTAAAAGTGAATTCTTTGAAACCTTTACAGAAAAAGATACTTTAGCACAGGTTCGGGAAGCCATCGGATTTATTCCGTGGTATTTTAATTTACCGGAGAAAAATAAAGGTTTCGAAAAAGCGTGGGAACAAATTAAAGATGAAAAAGGATTTTCAGCTCCGTTTGGACTAACAACGGCGGAAAGAAGAAGTCCGCGTTTTAGGACACACGGAACCGGAACTTGCGAATGGGATGGCGCGATTTGGCCTTTTGCGAGTTCGCAAACTTTAACGGCTTTGGCAAATGTCTTGAATAATTACGATCAGAATTTTGTTGGGAAAACAGATTATTTCAAGGAAATGGATTTGTATGTGCAGTCGCAATATTACCGTGGAAAACCTTATGTTGGCGAGTATCTTGATGAAACAACCGGATATTGGTTAATGGGTGACAGAGAACGCAGCCGTTATTACAATCATTCGACTTTTAACGATTTGATGATTACAGGTTTGGTGGGTTTACGCCCGAGAGCGGATGAAAAAATAGAAGTCAATCCGTTGATTCCGCAGGAAAAATGGGATTGGTTTTGTTTGGATAATGTACTTTATCACGGCAATATTATTACGATTCTTTGGGATAAAACGGGAGAAAAATATCGTAAAGGAAAAGGATTTAGAATTTTCAAAAATGGTAAGGAAATTGCGGTTTCTGAGAAATTGGAGCGATTGGTTTCTGAATGAGAATTGAGCACGCGGATGACGCAGATTAAACAGATTGACGCGGATTTTATTCTTGTTTTTGTGAATTTCTTCCTTTGGAAACGATACACTTAAAGGATTTTCATAATTAAAAATCAAAAAAATCAGTGTGAATCTGTTCAATCCGTCAAATCTGTGGGCTAAAACAGTATCAGCATATTATTAAACACAACTTATGAAAAAGTTTTTTTTACATACAACATTCATCATCATAACACTGATTTCTTTTTCGGCGAAAGCCCAAAATAAAATCAGCGTTACTAATTTGCAATGCGAAATGCTGAACAATCCGGAAGGAATTGATGTAGTAAAACCAAGATTGAGCTGGCAAATAAATGCAGATGTAAATGATGTAAAACAAACGGCGTATCAAATTATTGTGGCTTCGACTTTGGAAAACTTAAATGCTAACAATGCTGATTTATGGGATAGCGGAAAAGTGGATAGCGGCGAATCTGTTAATATTATTTATAAAGGAAAAAAGCTGAACGACAGGCAAAATGCATTTTGGAAAGTAACGGTTTGGACGAATAAAGGAGAAATTCAATCGAAAGAAAGTGCTCATTTTAGTATGGGAATTTTAAATTATGCCGACTGGAAATCGACACGCTGGATTGGTTATGAAAAAGCTTCTGCCGGAGATAGCATTTCTCAATATTCAAAATTGTCTGCAAGATATCTTCGAAAAGAAATCAACTTAAAAAAACAAGTCAAAAATGCCAAAGTCTACATCATGGGCATGGGTTTGTATGAGTTGTACATTAACGGAAATAAAATTGGCGATCAGGTTTTGGCGCCGGTTCCTACGGATTACACGAAGAATGTAAAATACAATGTTTTTGATGTGACTTCGCAATTGAAAGAAGGTAAAAACATGTTGGGAACGATCTTAGGAAACGGACGTTTTTTTACGATGCGTCAGGATTACAAGCCTTATAAAATTAAAACTTTTGGTTACCCAAAAATGGCTTTGCAGCTTTTTGTTGAATATACCGATGGAACAAAAGACGTAATTAGAACGGATGATACCTGGAAAATAACCACAAACGGACCCATTTTATCGAACAATGAATACGATGGTGAAGAATATGATGCCCGAAAAGAAATGAAAAATTGGAACACCACCAATTTTGATGATAAAACTTGGTTCACAGCAGAATATGTTCAGGAACCAGGCGGTTTTTATGAAGCACAAATGACGCCGAATATGAAAATAATGGGCGAAGTGAAACCAGTTTCAATCAAGCAAACGCCAAAAGGAACTTATATTTTAGATATGGGTCAGAATATGGTTGGCTGGCTGCAATTGAAAGTAAAAGGAAAAAGCGGCGACAAAATCACGATGAAATTTGCTGAATCATTACAAGCCGATGGTTCTTTATATATCGACAATTTACGCGATGCCAGAACAACAGATGTTTATACTTTAAAAGGCGAAGGCGAAGAAATTTGGGAACCAACTTTTGTATTTCACGGATTTCGTTTTGTAGAAGTTTCAGGATTTCCGACAAAGCCAACTTTGGATAATTTTGTTGGAAAAGTGGTTTACGATGATATCAAAACAACGGGAACTTTTGAATCTTCGGATGCGGTGATGAACCAGATTTTCAAGAATGCCTATTGGGGAATTCGAGGAAATTATAAAGGAATGCCAATCGATTGTCCGCAAAGAAATGAGCGCCAGCCTTGGTTGGGCGACAGAACAACGGGAGCTTATGGCGAAAGTTTTTTATTTGATAACCAAACTTTGTATGCCAAATGGCTTGACGATATTAAAAATGCACAAACCGCAGATGGCGGAATTCCGGATGTTGCGCCGGCATTTTGGCATTATTACGGTGATAATGTAACCTGGCCTGGAACGTATATTACGGTTGCCGATATGTTGTACCAGCAATTTGGTGATAAAAAAGTAATCGAGAAACATTATCCATCCATGAAAAAATGGATCGTTTATATGGAAGAAAATTATTTGGTTAACGATTTAATGACCAAAGATAAATACGGAGACTGGTGCGTTCCGCCGGAATCTTTAGAATTAATTCATTCCAAAGATTCGACCAGAACGACAAATGGAGAATTAATTGCGAGCGCGTTCTATTATCATCTGCTGCAAAAAATGAAAAAGTTTGCAACAATTAACGGAACAAATTCGGAAGATATTCAATATTACGATTCACTTTCTGAAAGAATAAAAACGGCTTTTAATGCGAAGTTTTTCGATTCAAAAACCAATAAATATGCAAATAATACCGTGACAGCAAATTTGCTTCCACTGGCATTTGGACTTGTTCCTAAAAATTTAGAAACCAAGGTTTTTGACAACATTGTGCATGAAGTTGAGGTCACGTACAAAGGTCATATAAGTACGGGCGTTATCGGGACCCAGTTTTTAATGCGAACATTATCTCAATTTGGAAGACCGGATTTGAGTTACAAATTGGCTTCAAACAATACATATCCGAGTTGGGGTTATATGGCAAAAAACGGCGCAACTACGATTTGGGAATTATGGAACGGAAACACAGCAGATCCTAAAATGAATTCGCAAAACCACGTGATGCTTTTGGGTGATTTATTGATTTGGTATTATGAAAATATAGCCGGAATCAAGAGTAATCCTGAAACTCCGGGTTTCAAACAAATTATTATGAAACCTGATTTTGAAACCGGATTAATTTTCGTAAACGCGTCTTACGAATCAATTTATGGATTGATTAAAAGTGACTGGAAAAAAACTAAAAATAAACTCGACTGGAAAATAATTATTCCGGCAAATAGTTCAGCTATAGTTTATCTGCCAACCTCTGATGCTTCGGCTGTAACAATTAATAATCAAAAATTAAGCGTTGCTTTTTCATCTTCTTATAAAATTGAAAACAACAATTTGGTTCTCAATTTGTCATCCGGATCTTACGCTATCGTCGTAAAGCGTTAATTTTAGACAATTCGGGACAGTACAGGATACATCGTTAAATTTTTAGTGTTATTTTTACACTTAATAAATATTTTTGCCTAAAAAAATATTAGGAATGTATTTATAATCCAAAATTTTAATTCAAAATAAAATTAAGAATGAAGATCATAAAATTGACATTTGTCTTGTTTGGACTTTTCCTTTTAGGAAGTTGTAAATCGGCTTTAGAAAAAAAGACGTGGAAAGAAGGAATTTTAGTTGATGAATTTATCTATGATAAAGCGCCTTATCCGTCTTGCCACGCAGTTACAATTGTCGAAGCAACAAATGGCGATTTAGTAGCTTCATGGTTTGGAGGAACAAAAGAAAGACATCCTGATGTTTGCATTTATGTAAGTATAAAGCCGAAAGGGAGTGATAAATGGGGTGAAGGAGTTCAGGTTGCTGATGGTGTTATGAAAGAAGGGCCGAGACTGCCAACATGGAATCCGGTTTTATATCAAATTCCGGGTGGCGATTTAATGCTTTTCTACAAAATTGGACCAAAACCATCGGAATGGTGGGGCGTAATCAGAACTTCATCTGATGGCGGAAAAACCTGGTCTGAGGCGAAAAAAATGCCAGATGGTTTCTTAGGGCCAATCAAAAATAAACCTGTTTTATTAAGCAACGGAACATTATTATGTCCGTCAAGTATTGAAGGCGACGGCTGGAGATTGCGCATGGAATCTACTCCGGATTTCGGCAAAACATGGATAATGGGCGATACACTGCCAAGAGGAAAACAAAAAATCAATGCTATTCAACCTAGTATTTTATTCCATAAAGATGGCAGTATCCAAGCCATTGGAAGAACCAGAAACAGAGCTATTTTCAGCACATTTTCTAAAGATAATGGAAAAACATGGTCAGATGTAGAATTAATTGGTTTACCAAATAACAACTCAGGAACCGATGCCGTAACCCTTAAAAACGGAAAACATTTACTTGTTTACAATCACGTTTTACCTCCGGGAACAGAAGCAAAAGGACCAAGAACGCCATTGAATGTTTCGATTTCTGATGATGGAATTAATTGGAAAGCAGCTTTGGTTTTAGAAGATTCAAAAATCAGTCAATATTCATATCCATCGATGATTCAGAGTTCTGACGGAATGGTGCATATTGTTTATACTTGGAGAAGAGAAAAACTGAAGTATGTAAAAGTTGATCCAAGTAAATTAAAAGCACTTCCAATTAAAAACGGAATCTGGCCCGGAGACGAAAACAAAACCGTAACGGCTGTTAAGGCTGAAGAGGAATAATTTTAAAAAGATATTTGCCACGAATTCCACGAATTTACACTAATGTAGGGGCGGTAATTTTTTTTTTTGCCACAGATTAAAAGATTAGAATGATTTTTAATTCTATGTAAATCTCCAAAATCTCCAAAATCTGCGAGAAAAAAAAATTAGCTCTCGCAGATTTGGCAGATCTGGCAGATTTTTTAATCTTAGTAATCCTTTAATCTGTGGCTAAAATAATTAGAGAAATTGAAATAAAAATTCAAAAGAAATTAGTGCAATTCGTGTAATTCGTGGCTAAAAAACACACAACAATGAAGAATAAGAGTTTTATAAAATTAACGGCTATACTTTTCATAATTGTTTTAGCTGGAGCCTTCAACAGCTGCGCAACGGCTCAGTCATCAAAAAACAAGCAGCAATATAAAGTTGCAGTTTGCGACTGGATGATTTTAAAAAGACAAAAATTAGGCGCTTTTGGTTTGGCAAACGAAATCAAAGCCGACGGAATAGAACTGGACATGGGCGGTTTAGGAAAAAGACCAACTTTTGACAGCAAATTGGGAGATCCCGTTGAAAGACAAAAGTTTCTCGATAAATCTAAAGAATTGCATGTGGGAATCAGTTCTATTGCCATGTCCGGATTCTATGCACAGTCTTTTGCCAAAAGAGAAACTATCGAACCCATGATTAATGATTGCGTAAAAGCAATGAAAGACATGAAGGTAAAAGTGGCTTATCTTCCGTTAGGAACTGAAAGTGATTTGGTTAAAAATCCGGAATTGCGTCCGATTGTTATTGAAAGACTAAAATGGGCAGGAAAACAAGTGGGTAAAATTGGCGGTGTAATTGCAATTGAAACTTCATTGAATGCTACTGAAGAGAAAAAATTATTAGAAGAAATTGATTCAAAATACATCAAAAGTTCTTTCAATTTTGCCAATGCCGCAGACAACGGAAGAGATATTCCATCGGAATTAAAAATATTAGGCAAAAAACATTTGGCGCAAATTCATGCTTCGAATACAGATAAAGTCTGGCTTGAAAATGATACGATGATCAACATGCCGGAAATCAAAAAAACACTCGACGAAATGAAATGGAGCGGTTGGTTAATTGTAGAACGTTCTCGTGACGTAACTCAAGTGCATAATGTAAAAGCCAATTACGGCGCAAATGTGGCCTATTTGAAAAAGATTTTTCAGAATTAAAATAAATTATTTAGCCACAGATTATCGGATTAAAAGGATTTATAATCTGTGTAAATCTTTTAATCTGTGGCTAAAAAAACGATAACGATTCTCATTTTTGTCATTTCGACGGAGGAGAAATCTTCGCGAGAAGCTCGACAAAGATTGGAATCTCGTTGCGGAGCTACTTGCGAAGATTTCTAGTTCCTCGAAATGACAAACTAAACAGAATAAGATTTCAAGAATAAAAATTACAATACAATGAAATACTTTACTTTACTTTTTTTAACCGTCTATACCACTTTCGCAACAGCGCAAAACATTACCATTGTTAGTGATTCAAAATCGCCAAGAGTGCAGTTTGGAGTCGAGAAATTATCTGAAACTTTATCTCAAAAAGGATTCAAAGTAATTGCTTCTGATAAAATAAATAAGAAAGATAAAGTCATTGTTATTGGCGAAAAAGGAACTGATTTTTGGAAACAAAATGCAAAATCGGCTAAAATCGATGATAGTCAATTAAGCAAGAAAGAAGGTTTTCAAATTCGAACGCAAAAAAATATCATTTTTATTGAAGGAACCGATGCTTCAGGAGCTTTATATGGCGCAATGGAATTGGCTGATCGTATTAAAACTTCAGGCGAAATTCCAACAGATATTAATATCGACGATAGTCCCGAAATGGTTTTAAGAGGCGCTTGTATCGGAATGCAAAAAACGACTTACCTTCCGGCAAGAGACGTTTATGAATATCCGTATACGCCAGAAACTTTTCCGTGGTTTTATGATAAAAAGCTTTGGATTAAGTATTTGGACATGATGGTAGATAACAGAATGAATTCTTTGTATTTATGGAACGGACATCCGTTTGCGTCTTTGGTAAAACTAAAAGATTATCCTTTTGCACTTGAGGTAAGTGAAGAAGATTTCAAAAAGAACGAAGAAATCTATAAATTCTTAACTGAAGAAGCCAACAAAAGAGGAATCTGGGTTATTCAGATGTTCTATAATATTATCGTTTCTAAACCTTTTGCAGAACATTATAAAATTAAAACCCAAGATCGTTCCCGCCCAATTACACCTGAAATTGCAGATTATACCAGAAAATCTATTGCGGCTTTTATCGAAAAATATCCAAATGTTGGATTATTGGTTTGCTTAGGAGAAGCTATTAATACCGTTGATGATGATGTGGAATGGTTTACCAAAACCATTATTCCGGGCGTTCAGGATGGTTTAAAAGCATTAGGAAAAACAAACGAACCGCCAATTATTTTGCGTGCTCATGATACAGATGCGCCTTTGGTGATGGAAAAATCGCTGCCATTGTATAAAAATTTATATACGATGCACAAGTATAACGGAGAATCGTTAACGACTTATACACCTCGCGGACCTTGGGGTGAAATTCATAAAAAATTAAGTTCACTGAATTCTGTTCACATTTCAAATGTACATATTCTCGCCAATTTAGAACCTTTTAGATACGGTTCGCCAGAGTTTATCCAGAAAACAGTTCAGGCGATGCACAGCGCACACGGAGCAAATGCGTTGCATTTATACCCTCAAGCATCGTATTGGGATTGGCCGTATTCTGCCGATAAAACAAAAACCGGCGAAAGGCTACTGGAAATGGATCGCGACTGGATTTGGTACAAAGCCTGGGCAAGATATGCGTGGGACAGTAAAAGAGACAGAAACGAAGAGATTAAATTCTGGGATAAAGATTTAGCGGCTAAATACGGAACGGATACAGAAGCAGCCAATAATATTCAAAAAGCATACGACCAATCTGGTGAAATCGCTCCAAAAGTATTAAGACGTTTTGGAATTACAGAAGGAAATCGTCAGACTTTATTATTAGGAATGTTCGAAAGTCAGTTGGTGAATCCAGCGAAATGGCGTGTTTATCCTGGATTTCACGAATCGTGTGGTCCGGTTGGTGAATTACTTTTGGAATATTCTAAAAAAGAGTGGAATCATGAACCGCATGTAGGTGAACTTCCAACGCAGATTATTGCCGAAATAACAGAACACGGAAGACTGGCTGTTGAAGCGATTGACAAAGCAGAACCAAATGTAACAAAAGACAAAGAAGAATTTTTGCGCCTTAAAAACGATATGCATAGTTATAAGGCTTTCGCCGATTTCTTTTCAGAAAAGGTAAAAGCGGCCTTATTGGTTTTAAGATACAGTTATTCCAATGATATTTCAGATTTGGATAAAGCGCTTCCTCATTTAGAAAAAAGCATAGAATATTACGAAACATTAGTAAATTTAACCAAAGATAGTTATTGGTATGCGAATAGCATGCAGACTGCACAACGCCGAATTCCGATTGGCGGCGATGACGGAAATAATAAAACCTGGGCGGAATTATTGCCGCATTACGAACGTGAATTGGTTAATTTTAAAAGAAATTTAGAATTGCTAAAATCATCAAAGGATGGTAAAATTGCAACCAAAGAAGGAAAACCGTGGCAAACTGCAGAGGTAACTTTGTTAAGTGAAAGCAAAGGAACTTATGCCGTAAAAAATGGCACAAAAGTGTACGGAACGCCAATTTCTGAATTGACAAAAATAGCGCCCGAATTGCAAAACCTGAAAGGAATTGCATTTGAGGAAACAGCACAAAATGAGAAAGGAACACACCTGAAATTTAAAAATACAAAACCCGTAAAATTGGTTGTTGGGTATTTCAATTCAGATCAAAAGCGATTTTTGTTTCCGCCAAGTTTAGAAACAGATGCCGCCGGAAATGCTTACGGTCAGGCCGAAGTGATTTTGGCAAGCGCCATGAATCTAAAAGAATTGCCTCGTGTAAACATTCATACCTACACGTTTCAGCCAGGCGAAAACGAATTGAATTTAGGAAAAGGAAGAGTGCTGATTTTAGGATTTATAGACGCCAACCAAACCATAACGCCGCGCGATGTGGGTTATATTGATGCCGGAGAAAAAGGAGCAATTGACTGGTTGTTTTATTAAGTATAAAGGTTTTAATTTGGGCGTGTCCCTCCGGGTCGGGCTTTCGGCTATATCTTTTATTTCGCTAAAGCTTCATAAAAGGATACCGCCTCAATCCCTCACGCGAACTCGTAGTTAATTTAGACCTCACAGGTTTGTTTCAACACAAACTTGTCATCCCGAGGAACGAGGGATCTCCACGAGAAGCTCGACAAAGATTGGATTTTCCTGCAAGGTTTCCAAAACCTTGTAGGTATTTCAAATTCATAACAATATAAAAGAAAACGCATTAAACCTACAAGGTTTTGAAAACCTTGCAGGACGCAAACAAAAAAGACAAACTTAAATTGCCTTATATCACTTATATGGTTTAAAAAAACATGAAGAAAGCATTTTTTTTTATTTATTTTTTTTTAGTTTTTTGCTCTGTTCAGAGCCAGGTGAAACATGCGTCAGCGGAATTACGTAGAGAAATTTCGCTGAATTCATCTTGGGAAACTATCATCTTAAATAATCCCGTTCAGCAAGACGAAAGTTTTGTGAACAATCCTAAAATTGATTCGCAATGGCAAAACGTAAATGTCCCTCACAACTGGGATCAATATTACGGTTACCGCCGAATGAAACACGGCAATTTGCACGGAACGGCCTGGTACCACAAAATATTTAAAGCTGATAAAAAGGACAAAGGCAAACGCCTTTTTTTGTATTTTGAAGGAGTTGGTTCATACGCTACAGTGTGGGTAAATGGCAAGAAAGTCGGCACACATAAAGGCGGAAGAACCACTTTTACAATCGATATTACAAACGCCGTTTCTTTTGAAGGAGAAAACAATATAATGGTCAAAGCCGATCATCCATCGTTTATTGCAGATCTTCCGTGGGTTTGCGGTGGTTGTTCGGGCGAATGGGGTTTTTCAGAAGGATCTCAGCCGCTTGGTATTTTTAGGCCGGTTACTTTAGTTGTTACAGATGAGGTTCGCATTGAACCTTTTGGCGTTCATATCTGGAATGATAAATCAATTTCTAAAGAAAAAGCGATTCTGCATACCACAACAGAAATCAAAAATTATGGAAAGTCAAATCGGAACTTAACAATCGAAAATATACTTTTTGATGCCGCAGGAAAGCAAGTTGCTATAAGTAAAAGTGATATCAGAAATACTGCAGGAGAAACAAAAGAAATAACACAGACGCTTCCGGAAATTTTAAATCCAAAATTGTGGTCTCCGTCAAGTCCTTATTTATATGAGTTGGTGACTTCAATTTTCGAAAATGGAAAGAAGATAGACCAACTAAAAACGCCATACGGAATTCGTTGGGTAAGTTGGCCAATTAGCCGTGACGGAAAAGACAATCGTTTTTATATTAATGACGAACCTTTGTTTGTAAACGGAATTTGCGAATACGAACACATGATTGGAAACAGTCATTCGTTTTCAGATGAACAAATTCATGCCAGAATCGAGCAGATAAAAGCAGCGGGATTTAATGCTTTTCGAGAAGCGCATCAGCCACATAATTTATTATATCAGAAAGAACTAGACGAAAACGGAATCTTATTTTGGAGTCAGTTTTCGGCACATATTTGGTATGATACGCCAGAGTTTAAAGAGAATTTTAAAACCTTATTACGCGAATGGATTAAGGAACGCAGAAACAGTCCGTCAGTCGTGATGTGGGGATTGCAGAATGAAAGTACGATTCCGAAGGAATTTGCCGAAGAATGCACGAAAATCATTCGCGAAATGGATCCATTATCAGCTTCTCAAAGAATCGTAACCACTTGCAACGGCGGTGAAGGAACAGATTGGAATGTCGTACAAAACTGGTCTGGAACTTACGGTGGCGATCCTTTAAAATACCATCTCGAAATGAGCACGCAACTCCTAAACGGAGAATACGGCGCATGGCGAACTGCAGATTTACATACCGAAGGCGAGTTTGATCAAAAAGGAATTTTGAGTGAAAACAGATTTTCGCAATTAATGGAAATCAAAGTCCGTGAAGCCGAATCTGTAAAAGATAAAATCGCAGGACAATTTAACTGGCTTTTTGCTTCGCACGAAAATCCGGGGCGTTCTCAAAACGGCGAAGGTTTTCGCGATATAGACAAAGTTGGGCCTGTAAATTACAAAGGACTTTTTACAGTTTGGGGCGAACCGCTGGATGCGTATTATATGTACCGCGCCAATTATGTTTCGAACAAAACAAATCCGATGGTTTATATTGTTTCGCACACTTGGCCAAGTCGTTGGGATTCGGCAGGAATAAAAAATGGAGTCGATATTTATTCGAATTGCGATGAAGTGGAGTTGTTTAATGATGTTGATAAATTATCTTTGGGAAAACTAAAAAATCCGGGATTGGGCCAGCATTTTCAGTTTAATAATGTCAATATTCAATACAATGTTTTGTATGCCGTGGGTTATGTAAACGGAAAAGCGGTTGCGAGAGATTATGTGGTTTTAAATACACTCCCAAAAGCACCAAATTTAAACGCATTATATACCGATCAGGCAGATATTACAAAATCAAAAAAAGGATACAATTATATTTACAGAGTAAATTGTGGAGGTTCTGAATTTACAGATTCATCTGGAAATACCTGGTTTACCGATACACACAAAAACGGACCATATACCTGGGGATCTTTATCATGGACAGATAAATTTGAAAAATTACCCGATTTTTATGCGAGCCAAAGAACTACTTTCGATCCAATTTCGGGAACAAAAGATCCTGAATTATTTCAAAATTTCAGATACGGAGTTGATAAATTAAGTTATGAATTTCCTGTTGCTGATGGCGAATATTTGGTTGAATTGTATTTTGCAGAACCTTGGTACGGAATCGGCGGTGGATTAAACTGCAAGGGCTGGCGTTTGTTTGATGTTGCCATAAATGACAATGTGGTTCTAAAAGATTTTGATATTTGGGCAGAAGCCGGACACGATAAAGCATTGAAGAAAACCTTTGTGGTAAAAAGCAAAAACGGAAAAATCAGCATTCATTTTCCAAATGTAAAATCAGGGCAAGCGATCATTTCTGCCATTGCAATCGGAACTAAAAAGAGATTAGAAAAACCGGCAGATACATCACCAAAAAATATTCAGAATTTGGTTTTAAGTTCTTATGATAAAACGATCAACAGAGTTGCGTCGTGGCTGGGTACAAATTCCAAACAATATTCAGATGCTGATGTTGTTTTTACACAATTGCCTTCTGAAGTTTTTGGAGCAGATTATTTGCAGTTTTCTTCTAAATCAAAAGTTTCAGGTTCGTTTACAGTCAAAGAAGATTCGGATGTTTATTTTTTGATTGATAATAAAATAAAAACACCATTTGCATGGTTAGCTGATTATAAAAAATCAGAGGAAATGGCTAAAAATAGTAGCAATATTGAGTTTGGTGTTTTTTCTAAAAAAGTAAAAAAAGGAGAGAAAGTTATCTTCGATAATTCAGAAATTGTGAATTCTATTATCGTCGTTCCGATTTATGATATGGGTGAAAAAGACGATTCGCGTCAGACTTTAGTTCTCGAAGCAGAAAATGCCAAAACAACGGGAACCGATATTGTAAAAGGAAATTTCAAAAAAGCAGATTATATCGAGTTTACCAAAAGGACAAATAACAGCATTGCCTTTGAAGTAAAACCTGGTGTTGCCGGAATTTATTTGATGCGTTTTAAATTCATGAACAGAAACGAAACGCCATTAAAAGTAAAATTCAAAATGGAAGATGCCTACGGAATTATGATGCGAAATGATACAATCGAATTTTTTCCTTCACCTGAAAAATGGAAGGTTTTGAATACCACTTCGGGAGGATATATTAATGCCGGAACGTATAAAATTACTTTGGAAGGAGATGATTTGAAAGGATTGATGTTGGATAGTTTTGAATTTCAGTAGAGGAGAGAATAGAATAAAGAATAAAGAACATAGACGAGTCGTCGATCTTAGGATTTAAGATTATTTCATTGTAGAGGCGCACAGCAGTGCGTCTACGTTCCAATTGTCAGGCTGAGAGAAGTCGAAGCCCCACAAAGTTTTGTCTTATTTTTGTCATTTCGACGGAGGAGAAATCTTCGCGAGAAGCTCGACAATGATTGGATTACAGTTACGGAGTTACTTGCGAAGATTTCTCCTCTGTCGAAATGACAAAGCGGACGTAAATTATAAAAGAATAAAAAATAATTGTAATGATTAAACATAAAAACATTCTACAAAAAATAACAATCGCATTAGCATTATTGCTTACTACAACATCTTTTTCCCAAGGAAAAAAAGCCAGAATAATCGAAGATTTCAATAAAAACTGGAACTTCAAATTGGGAGATCATCCGGAAGCAATTAATCCAAATTTTGACGCGAAAGATTGGAGAACTTTGCAATTGCCACACGATTGGAGTATTGAAGGCGCTTTTGACAAAGACAGTAAAACAAAACAAGCGCAAGGATTTTTGCCAGCTGGAAAAGGCTGGTATCGTAAAGCGTTTACAGTTCCGGCAAGTTTTAAAAGCAAAACGATTTGGATAGAATTTGACGGTGTTTTTAAAAACAGCGAGGTCTTTATCAACGGGCATTCGTTAGGAATTCGCCCGAATGGTTATATTTCATTTTCTTATGATTTGTCTGAGTTTTTAAATTTTGGTCAGCCCAATATTATCGCTGTAAAAGTCGATAATGATGCACAGCCAAATTCGCGTTGGTATACAGGATCAGGAATTTACAGAAACGTGCGTTTGGTTATCGCCGAAAAATTACATGTTGACGAGTGGGGAACTTTTGTAACTACGCCGGAAATTTCAAAAGAAAAAGCTTCAGTTCATTTGGAGGTTAAGATTAAAAATGCTTCGGAAAATCAGAAAGAATTTAAATTGGTTTCTTCCATTTTAGACAAGAAAAATGATGAAGTTGCTAAAGTTGAATCCATAGAAAAAATTGCCTCAAATTCATCTTCAACAACGACACAGAATTTCACTTTAAAAAAACCGATTCTTTGGGATACGGAAAATCCATATTTGTATAAAATTGTGACTAAAATTTATGAGAAAGAAACTTTAGTTGATAATTACGAAACGCCGCTTGGAATTCGTTTTTTTGATTTTGATGCCGAAAAAGGATTTTCTTTAAACGGAAAACCAACGAAAATTTTAGGCGTTTGTTTACATCATGACAACGGTGCTTTGGGTGCGGTTGAGAACATTCATGCGGTTAAACGAAAGTTGGTTTTGATGAAAGAAATGGGTGTAAATGCGATTCGAATGTCACATAATCCGCATTCTTTAGAAATGATGCAATTGTGTGATGAAATGGGTTTTATTGTTCAGGATGAAGCTTTTGATGTTTGGAAAAAGAAAAAAGTAACCCACGATTATCATAAAGACTGGGATGCGTGGCATAAAAAAGACTTAGAAGATTTTATTAAAAGAGATCGAAATCATCCATCGGTTATGATGTGGAGTATTGGTAACGAAATCCGCGAACAATTTGACAGTACGGGAATTGCGATTACGAAAGAATTGGCTAAAATTGTAAAATCGTTAGATATAACGCGTCCGGTAACTTCTGCTTTGACAGAAAATGTAATTGAGAAAAATTTCATTTATCAATCAGGAGCTTTAGATCTTTTGGGATTCAATTACAAACACGAAGATTACAAAGATTTTCCAACACGTTTTAAAGGACAAAAAATAATTGCTTCAGAGAGTGTTTCTGCTTTGGAAACGCGAGGACATTATGATTTTCCTGCAGATGGAATAAAAGCATGGCCGCCAAAACATGGTGCTCCGTTTGAAGGAAATGCAGATTGGACGGTTTCGGCTTTCGATCAGGTAAAATCGTATTGGGGAGCAACACATGAAGAGAATTGGAAAACCATCAAGAAACAGGATTTCATGGCGGGAACTTTTATCTGGACGGGTTTTGATTATATCGGAGAACCGGACCCATATCCGTATCCGGCGAGAAGTTCTTATTTCGGAATTGTAGATTTGGCGGGTTTCCCAAAAGATGTGTATTATATGTACCAAAGCGAATGGACAACCAAACCTGTTTTGCATATTTTTCCGCATTGGAACTGGAAATCAGGACAAGAAGTTGATGTTTGGGCATATTACAATAATGCCGATGAAGTGGAATTATTCCTTAACGGAAAATCTCTCGGCAAAAAATCAAAACAAAATGATGATTTGCATATTTCATGGCGCGTAAAATTTGAGCCCGGAACTCTAAAAGCTATTTCGAGGAAAAACGGAAAAGTGGTTTTAGAAAAAGAAATTCATACCGCGGGAGAGGCTTTTAAAATAGATTTAGCAGCAGATAAAAAAGTTATTAAAAATGATACTTATGATTTGGTTTACATTACGGTTTCTATTACAGACAAAGACAGAAATCTTTTGCCAACTGCAAATGATTTAATCAATTTTGAAGTTTCCGGCGGAGGAAAATTAGTTGGCGTTGATAATGGTTATCAGGCGAATCTGGATTCTTTTAAATCGAATTCGTGTAAGCTTTTTAATGGAAAATGTATTGCGATTATTCAGTCGATTGGAAAGAGGCAAACGATACAAATTAAAGCCTCGACAGGTAGTTTACCTGTTTCTACAATTGAAGTTAAAGTGGATTAATTATTGCCGCAACGTTTTTGAACCATATAAGTTATATTAGTAGATTTAGATTTTTTCTTAACTGTACTTATATAACTTACATGGTTTATTTTTTATGTTTAACTAATCCAGGTTTCCCATTTTTGAATTATTAGCCATTTCCCATTTACTTTTTTCAAATATATGGCTTTTCCATTTCCGCAAAGGCTTCCACAATGATAACCTAATTGAACGTATGCTTTGTGTCTGTCAAGAGAAAGAACTGGAATAGTCATTTCATAAAATCTAAATGGACGAACTTTTTTATTCCTTATTATTGCTTTTTCAATTGTGGTTGAGTTCAACTTATTAATTAAATCCTTTTCAATTTTTAGTTTTTCCGGATTTGAATTCTGTTCTAATAGATATAGAGAATCTTTAGATGAAAAAAAACTTTCTTCTTTTATCTTACTATTTATTAATTCAGTAATATAGATATCCTGATGTGGTGGAGGTAGATTTAATCCATCATTTCTTTTTTCTGGAATGTAGATATTTAATCTCCTAAGCTCACTGCAGAACATTGTTGAGTCTTCATTTTTCGAAAGCACATTCAAGCTGTCCTGAATTATTATTGCTTCAACAATCTCGTTTATATTTTTAATTTCTTCAGATGCAACATTAGTTTCTTCTTTTTTCTGTTGACAACTACAAAAAGCAATAATTATAATGGTGCAGAGCGTTATTTTTTTCATGTATTTGTTATGATTATATTTTGCATTAAGGTAAAAGTAGAGAATTAATTTAAAAATGAATAAAGCATTTTTAGATGTTAATATTATGCTTGCAGATTTTATAAAATAAAACTTATTTTAGCATATAAATAATATTTAAAAGCCGTAAAATGATTTGTACCATTTATTCTCATAATGTTGGATTTGATACTATTAAAGAATTAATCCTGTCCAGCTTTCCAAAAGGAAATGCTGTGTTTAGCAATCAGGATGGATTTGATATCATCGATCTTGAAATAAAAGGAGGAATTCTGGGTTCTTCAAAAAAAATAAAAATTTCTTATCGCGAAAGACTTAAACCGTCTTATGAAATTCCAGAAATCAATGATTCTGCTTTAACAGCCAACTTAAAAGGACTTTACGGCTATGTAGATTCATTGCCAACTGTAAATGAAAAAGTAAAAGATTTGTTTCTTCATAAAATACAAACCCTGAATTGCGAATTTTCGATTATTCAGGAAAAAGGTGAAGTAAAAGAATTAAAAACAATAATAGAAAATATAGCAAACGAACTTGATGCTGTTTTATTTGTTCAGCCTGATACGGCTATCAGTAAATCTAACGGGCAGCATTTTTTAGACAAGAATTTAAATCTGATTATTGACGGTGACGGGAATTGCGAAATTGATGAATTAGATGTCAAAATCAATTCGGTTTATTTTGATGGAGATCAAAATGAACTGGAAGAAGATCAAAAAAACAGAAAAGAAAATAACGAAAAAATTCTGGAAGCAAAAGGCATAAAAATCAACAAACACCTGCCTTGCATAGAATCTGAAGCTGAAACAACTTTAAGAACACCAAAAGAAATTGCGCAAAGAGTAAGCATTTTGGCGATGACAAATTTAGTAGCGTTTAGTAGTATTGATCCGGATGTAGCGATTGAATATTTGCAGAGTTATAATCTTTGGGATTTTGTTACAGAAAATGAAAAAGAGTTCCTGGAAGATCCTACAGACGATAAAAAAGCACAGGAAACCTGGAAATGTGAAGGAATCTGGGTATTAATGTGGGCTTTGAAAAAGGTAGAGAATCTTGATTTTCCTGATGCGTTTTGCAATCTCGAAAATATAAGCCCCGAGGATTATCCTGTAGGTCCGGATAAAGATCCAAATGATTTTATAAACGCCACAACTTCAATACGATCTAAAAGTGAAATTTTGGATGCTGATGATTTGTATTACAGATACAATTGGGCTTGTGTCGACGAAAGAATTAACGGAAGAGAAATCGAAGGCATAAATCCGGGAATTGTTTATGAAAGACAATATGCCTTAAATTGGCTTATAAATTATATGGGACAGGATTGGGATTCTATTAGTTGTGATACCTAAAAATGCAAAACTCAATATTCACTTAAAAATTAAATTATGACAAAGAATATTATCATAATTGCTTTATGCAGTATTGTACTTTCATTTACAATTAGTGAGTTTGGATATTTGTTTATGTCTATTCCGTCTTTTGTCATTTTATCGTATTATTTGTCGGATTTAATTTTAAAAATTGTACACAAAAAAGGTGAGCCTAAACTAGAACTCAATAAAAATTTTCAATACATTCTTTTTATTGGTTTAATTCCATCGGTATTTGTTTTCAGATATTTTGAAAACACAATTGGCGGATATAATTTGTTTTGGAAACTTGCGTTTTTGAGTTTGATTTTCAATAGCTTAATCGTTATAATTTTAAGAAGATATCTTAATTCTAATGGCGAATCAAAATCTAACAATGTATTTTGCATTTGCCTGTGTACTTTGTATGTTGATTCCAAGTGTTGGAATCTTTATAAACACCAATATTTCTAATGAAATTGAAAAGCAGCAGACCAATAAAATTAACTACAAAAAGACAAGTAAGAGTAGTAAAGGAGTAATAAACTATGAACTTTTCATCAAAACATAATATGATAATAATGAAAGATTAGAAGTCCAAAAACAATTATATGAAGCGATTAAAGATGATAATAAAATAGTTTTGACTTTGCGAAAAGGAATTTTCGGTTACGATTACATTACAGAATTTGAAACGAAATAAACACATAGAAATTGAACTTGCAGTGCAAAAAAAACAGAAAGTATGGCGGGAGAATTTAGAATCCCGACGTTGTTGAAGGAATTGGACCGATTAACGAAGGAAAATTTATAAAAAACTCCATTAGCAAATGGAGTTTTCTGTTTGTAATGAATTAATAATAGTAAAATGATTTTTATTCATATTTCAAATATTTCAAAATATCGGTTTTGGTTGCAGCGTAAGCTCTTGAAAGCACAATTATTAAAGTCAGAATTAATAAAACAAGGAAACCTAAAACGAATGGAAACCAGCTGATATCTATTCTGAAAGCAAAATTCTCCAGCCATTTATTCAATAAATAATAAACAGGAAATAAAGCCATTAAGAAACCAACAATGCAATACAAAACATATTGCTTTGATAATTCTTTCAGCAGAACATTTGTATCTGCGCCAAGTGTTTTTCTGATGGCGATTTCTTTCATTCGTCTTTGTATCGAATAAGAAGCCAAGGCAAATAAACCAAATAATGCTATTGCAATTACGATTATATTTAATAGCGAAAACAAGTTCTTTTGCTTGATATAGGATTCATAAGTTCTGGCATATTCCTTATCAACAAAATCATATTTAAAAGGATATTCAGCATCCACTTTTGTCCATAATTTTTCAATACTTTTAATCGTAGTTTCCAGATTATCCGGTTTTACTTTTATGTAAACCCTGTTGATGTTGTGCGCCATATTAAAGGTTTTGATATGATAGAAAACAATTGGGGGCACTTTTAATTCTGGGCTCAGTAAATTAAAATCTTTCACAATACCAATGATTTTTAATTTCTGATCGCGTATCAGAAGTTCTTTCCCAATAGGATTTTTAAGCTTCATTAAATTCAAAGCACTTTCATTTATGATTACCGAATTAACCGTATCCGAAGCTAATTTTCTATCGAAATTCCTGCCTTCTTTCATTTTAACATTCAGTATTTCAAGTAAACCATAGTCTATAGCGATACCTCTCTCCTTAAAAAGTTCATTGTTATACAGAACGGGTGAAATCGAGTTATCAGATCCATCAAAACAAATAAGTCCGGTTGAAATTTGTTCAACGCCTTTAATTTTGCCTAATTCCTGTTTTAGAGTATTGTATTTAGTATAAATAGTTTGTTCTGCATTTTCGGATGTATATTCTGCCAACGGAATATTTAATGGAACTGTAATTACCTGATCACCTTTAAAACCAAGATCTTTATTTTGTAAATATTGAATTTGCTGATAAACGATATGAGAACCAATTATAAAAAAGGCAGCAATTGCAAACTGAAAAATCAGCATTCCGTTACGGAGCCAGATTCCGTTTTTGCTTCTTTCGAAATTTCCTTTCAAAACTTTAAAGGTTTGAAAATTGGCAACATAAATTGCCGGAAATAATCCTGCAGTTATAACCGTAATGATAAAAATCAAAACCAATTGTATATAAAACTGACTAGCCAAAAGAGTAATGTTTTTATTTAAAAAGTTGTTGTAATACGGTAAAGTAAGTTCAACAATTACTAACGCCAGTAAAATAGAAAAGCTGGTTGTTAAAACGGTTTCAAAAAGAAATTGTACAATAATATTACTTTTAGACGCACCCGAAATTTTGCGGATTCCAACTTCTTTAGCACGCTTTACCGCATTTGCAGTTGCGAGATTGATGTAATTTACGATCGATAAAATGAGAATCAAAACAGATAAGCCCATCATGATCATTAAAAACTGATAATTTCCTCGTGGCTCTGGGTAACCATCTGCTACAGAATGTAATCTGGCTTTTGATAATGGCTCAAGAACAACGTTAAAATAACCTACTTTTTTAGCCATTTCTTTGGGTGTAAAACCTGCTTCTTTGGAAAGTCGCGTAATAAAATCGTGGTTGTAAATTCTTTCGAGTTTTTGTCTTGTAAGATCAACTTTTGACGGGTCTTTTACTTTTAAAAGTAATTTTAAAACAAAAGGGTTTGTCATTCCCGAAGTTGTCAGTTCCTTCATTTTATTGATGATGATATTTGGCGCAATCGAAGAATTTCCGGGAATATGATACACGGCCCGTACAAAAAACAACTTGTCAAAACATTTTATTTGTTTTCCGATAGGATTTTCATTGCCAAAAATTCTCTTGGCAGTATCGTCAGAAATGGCAATACTCGAATCATCTTTTATGGCTGAAATCGCATTTCCCTGAATAAATTTGAAAGGAAAAAAAGAAAAGAAATTTTGTTCGACATTGATAATTTTATCTACAAATTGCTTCTTTCCGTTATAAATAATTTTATCCTTTTGATACCAACTGTCCGCATACATTATAGTTTCGATATTTGGATCTTCGTCTAAAGCAGGTTTCAGGAATAAGGCACAATCTGACCAGGCCGGCATATCGCTTAGTTGAATCAAAACCTGATAAACATTGTCTTTTTCAGTGTTCCAGGCATTATAATTTTGTTCGTCGTTCCAGTAAAGCAACGCAAAAATTAATCCGGAAATACCAATTGACAATCCCAGAATGTTTAAGAAAGAGAAAAGCTTGTTGTGCTTTAATCGGTAAATAAATATATTGATATAGTTTAGTATCATTTATTCGTATTTTAAATATTTTAAGATATCAACTTTTGTTACTTGGTATGCTTTTGCCAAAACAACGGCAAGTGTCAGGAAAAGTAAAGACACAAAGGCAAGAATAAAGGGCAAAATTGGAATGTTGATGCGAAAGGCAAAACCTTCAAGCCAATTTTTTAATAAAATATAAGCTGGAAATATTCCGATTAAAAATCCGATAATGCAGAAAACCACATATTGTTTTGATAATTCTTTTAGCAAAATATTGGTCTCTGCGCCAAGCGTTTTTCTAATGGCGATTTCTTTGAATCTTCTTTCCATAGAAAAAGATGCCAGGGCAAACAATCCGAAAATGGCGATTAAGATTACTACAACATTTAACAGGGCAAATAAATTTCTTTGGTCTTCATACTTTTTGTAGGTTTTGGCGAAATTTTTATCCACAAAATTGTATTCAAAAGGATATTCTGAATCCACTTTTTTGGACCAAAAATTCTTTAGTGAAGCAATAGTTTTCGAAATTTCTTTTGGCGAAAGCTTTACAGAAACGTATTCTATATTGCCTTGCGTCCATTTTTGAGTATTTATATGAAATAAAATCATAGGATTAATTTCACTGTCTAAACCAGAATAATGAAAGTTTTTAACGATTCCTACAACGTTGTATTTTTGGCCATTCCATTCGATTACCTTATTCAGTGGATTTTTTTCCTGCAAAGCTTTGGCCGCCACTTCATTCAGCAAAATGTTAGAAATAGTATCTGAGGCAAGTTTTTCGGTAAGCGATCTTCCTTTTATAACTTTTATTCCCAACATTTCAAGCATTCCAAAATCAAATCCGATTTGCTGAATTACTGTCACTTTATTGTTATAAAATAAACCACCTCTTGAAATTTCGTTTTCTCCAATAGAAAATGCTCCGGCAGAAACGGCTTCGACACCGTTAATTTTTTGGATTTCCTGTTGAATGCTTTTGTATTGTTCAAATTTACCTTTGCCTTTTTGTTCCCTAAAAGCGATATTCATGATTTGAGATCCGTTAAAACCCAAATCTTTTTCTACCATAAAATTGACTTGTTGATAGACTATAAAAGAACCGATAATAAAAAAAGCAGCAATCGAAAATTGTATCACAAGCATGCTGTTTCTAATCCATATCCCACTTTTACTGCGGGAAAAATTTCCTTTTAAAACATTCAAAACAGCAAAATTTGAAATATAAAGTGCCGGAAAGACTCCACAAACAAAGAGTACGATTAAAAAGATTAAAGCGAGCTGCACGTAAAATTGTGATCCTGCCAGAATTAATTCTTTGTTTAAAAATTGATTGTAAAAAGGCAAAGAAATTTCTACAATTACGAGTGCCAATAATATGGCAAATAAGGTAATCAATGCAGCTTCAAATACGAACTGAAATATGATTTGCAATTTTGTAGCTCCAATAATTTTTCTAACGCCTACTTCTTTTGCGCGTTTTATGGCATTTGCCGTGGCTAAGTTGATGTAGTTTACAATTGATAATAGTAAAATCAAAATAGACAGCGCCATTAATATTTGCAAAAACTGAAGGTTGCCTGTCCCTTCCGGAAACGGATAATTTCCTTTGTAAAGCCTTGAGTTTTCAAAGGGAAGTAATTTAACTTTGAATGGTTCACCGTACTTCTTTATAAACGCTTCAAGCGTCATGCCTTCTTTTTTTGCCTGCCTTTTATAATTTTTTTCGATAAACAATTGACGCAGACTTTTTTCTACCAATGTTGCATCATTCTTTTTATTTAATTTTACAATTAAACCAAAATTAAAACCCCAATGATCTTTAAGGCGTTCCAGATCTTCATCAATACTATTCGTGACTGCATTCGGCATTACAACAGATTTTCCGGGAATTCGATAAACACCGCGAACGACAAATAGTTTGTCGGCATATTTGACCTGTTTGCCAACAGGATTTTCATTTTTAAATAATCGAAAGGCAGTTTCTTCAGAAAAAACAATACTTTGAGGATCATTCAGCGCACTTTTTGCATCACCGTATTTGAATTCAAATGGAAAAAAAGAAAAGAAAGTCTTTTGGGCTGAAAACAGTTTATCGACTAATTCTATCTTGCCATTATACTGTATGGTTTCTTTTGTGTAATAAGTACTGAAATAGCAATAGTTTTCTAAATACGGAGTCGTTGATTTTAGAGCCGGCGCAGTAATGGCAGAGTTTGCAGCCATGATATTGCCTTCTCCCAAATCATTCAGCACGATAAATGTTTTATCATTTGATGTATTCCACGTATCATAAGAATGTTCATCGTTCCAATACAAAATCGAAAAAATTAATGCGGCAATTCCAATACTCAAGCCCAGAATATTCAAAGCTGTAAAAAGCTTATTATTTTTAATGTGGTATATAAATATGTTTATCCAGTTAAGTATCATAGTTTTAGTTGTAGCGTTAAGAATAAAAAGAAGAGAATTATATTTTTTTATTCATATTTCAGATATCTCAAAACATCAATTTTAGTCACCTGATAAGCTTTTGCCAAAACAATCGTTAGGGTCAAAAACATCAAACAAACAAATGCAGCAAAAAATGGAAGCAAAGGAATATCGATTCTAAAGGCAAAATTCTCCAGCCATTTTTGCAATAAAAGATAAGCCGGCAGTATTCCGATTAGAAATCCGATAATACAGAAAATCACATATTGTTTGGATAAACCTTTCAGTAAAGTATTGGTTTCCGCGCCAAGCGTTTTTCTGATGGCGATTTCGCGTAATCTTCTTTCCATAGAAAAAGAAGCCAAAGCAAACAATCCAAAAACGGCAATTAAGATTACTACAATGTTTAACAAAGCAAATAAATCTCTTTGGTTTTCATATTTTTTATACGATCGGGCAAAGTTTTTATCTACAAAAGTATATTCAAACGGATATTCGGAATCTACTTTTGTTTTCCAAAACTTTCCAATATTATCAATGGTTTGAGGCATATCATTTGATGAAATTTTGACGGAGATTGTATGCATTTCACTTTGAGACCATGATTGTGCTTTAATGTGATAGAAAATCATTGGACCAATTTTGTTTTCAAGGCCAAAAAAATTAAAGTCTTTTACAATCCCGACAACTTTATAATTTCCGTCTTGCCAGTTTACTATTTTATTTAAAGGGTCTTTTTCCAATAATGTTTTTGCTGCAGTTTCGTTTAATAAAACATTTGAAATAGTGTCTGAAGAAATCTCTTCTCTTAAGTCACGTCCTTTTATTACTTGAATACCCAGAAGCTTCAGCATTCCAAAATCAATACCCATTTGTTGCGTTATAACTTCCTGATAGGTTTTGTAATGTAAACCAGCCCATGAATTTTCTATGCCTCCAATAGAAAATGATGCTGCAGAAACAGCCTCAACGCCAGTAATTTTTTGAAGTTCCTGTTGAACTGCTTTATATCTGTCAAACTGTCCTTTTCCTTTTTTAGATTTAAATGAAATGTCTATAACCTGCGCACCTTTAAAACCCAAATCTTTTTCGGCCATAAAATTTACCTGTTGGTACACGATAAAAGAACCAATGATAAAAAATGTGGCAATAGCAAATTGTAAAACCAGCATTCCGTTACGAAGCCAAATCCCGCTTTTGCTTCTCGAAAAGTTTCCTTTTAAGACTTTCAGCACTTCAAAATTGGAGATGTAGATGGCAGGAATAACACCGGAAACAAAAACAACAAGAATGAAAATCAATACTAATTGAAGGTAAAATTGACTTCCAATCAGAATAAGATTTTTGTTTAATAAAGCATTATAAAAAGGCAATGAAAGTTCTACAATTACCAATGCAAGCAATACAGAAAACAGTGTAATTAATACGGTTTCAAATACAAATTGCATGATGATTTGCAATTTTGAAGCCCCAACAATTTTTCTGACTCCAACTTCTTTTGCTCGTTTTACAGCATTTGCAGTAGCGAGATTAATGTAATTGGCGATTGATAATAACAAAATAAGTATCGATAAACCTATCAATATTCGCAAAAAAGTCACATTGGCATTTCCTTCCGCAAACGCTGTGTTTCCATTATATAGTCTTGCACTGGTAAGCGGTAACAATTGCGCTTTAATAGGTTCACCGTATCTTTTTATGAACGACTCAAGATCTAAACCTTCTGCCTTTGCCTGTTTTTTGTAGTTTTCGTCAAGAAAGATCTGATCCAGTTTTTTAATGACTGCGGTTGTGTCATTTTGGTTTTTTAGCTTAAGTATTAATCCGTAATTCAAACCCCAGCTTTCCCTGTTTTTTTCTAAATCATCTTCTATTATCGTCGTAACGGCAGCTGGCATCACAGAAGATTTTTCAGATAATCGATATACTCCACGAACCACGAAAATCTGTTCAGCATATCTGACTTGTTTTCCCATCGGATTTTCGTTTTTAAACAAGCGTATTGCCGTTTCTTCAGAAATTGCAATGCTATTTCGATCGTGAATTGCGCTTTTTGCGTTACCACGGGTAAATTCGAAAGGGAAAAAAGAAAAGAAACTGCTTTGCGCCGTTAAAATCTTATCAACTAACTCTATTTTTCCGTGATATTGTATTGTTTGCTTCGAGTAATTGGTTCTAAAATAGCAATATTCATCTAGGTAAGATGTGGTCGATTTTAAAATAGGAGCAGGAATTGCAGAAGATACAGCCCAGATATTTCCTCCGCCAAGATTACTCATAACCGAATAGATTTTATCTTTTTCGGGATTCCACTGATCGTAGGAGTGTTCGTCATTCCAATACAAAATTGCAAAAATTAATGCTGCAATTCCAATACTCAAACCCAAAACGTTCAAAGCTGTAAAAAGCTTATTGTTTTTGATATGGTATATAAATATGTTTGTCCAGTTTTTTAGCATGACTTAGTTGTTTAAGTTGACTGCAAAAACATCGACATTTCTATTGTTTACTTTTTCAGAAAGAATGATTCCGTCTTTCATTAAAATAGTTTTTTGCGAGAATGAAGCATCATAGTCAGAATGCGTTACCATTAAAATCGTGGCTCCGTTGGCGTGTAAATCCGTTAGTAATTCCATAACCTCATTTCCATTTTTACTGTCAAGGTTTCCAGTTGGCTCATCGGCAAGAATAATTTTTGGATCGTTAATTAAAGCTCGTGCAACCGCCACACGTTGTTGCTGACCTCCGGAAAGTTGTTGCGGATAATGTTTTAAGCGATGCGAAATACCTAATATATTGGCGATATTCTGTACTTTTTTCTTTCTTTCAGAAGCCGGGACGTCATTGTAAATAAGTGGCAATTCGATATTGTCAAAAACAGACAATTCATCAATTAAATTAAAATTCTGAAAAATAAATCCAATGTTTTCTTTTCGGGCTTTTGACTTTAGTTTCTCTTTTAATCCAATCATTTCCTGACCTAACAATTGATAACTTCCTCCCGAAGCGCTGTCCAGCAATCCGATAATATTTAATAAAGTTGATTTTCCGCTTCCGGATGGTCCCATAATCGAGACAAAATCGCCTTCGTTTATGGTTAATGAGATTTCACTTAATGCATTTGTTTCTACTTCTTCGGTTCTGAAAATTTTTGAAAGCTTTTCGATTTTGATCATGATTGTTGTTTTTAATTGATGATTAATTTTTTTTAACTCGTTGGTGCAATTGTTTAGCACATAGAAACATAGATTTTTACATTCTTATAAAAGGTGTTTCACTTGTTTAAATGCACATAGCTAACTATGTGTTAGAAATAAGTTTCTTTGATTCGTTCAGCCAAAGAAAAACCTATGTTTCTATGTGTTTAATAAACTTTTTATTAATTACATCTCGTGTTTTTTTATTGCCGAAGTAATAGAAACAGGCCCGAAATTAAGATAATTAACAATATAGTTGTTAGCTATCAATTTTTGTTACTTTTACCAGCAATAATGGTTCACATATTTGATGATTTGTTAGTCTAAATGTGATTTTCATGCCAAAAAATTAAAGATCGTAACTGCCTTATTTTTACGTTTTTATTTTTTATAAAAAACCCGAAGTGTCCATTAGTGGACAGCTTTCGTCCAAAACCGAACAAAAATGAAAAAGACAAATGCCTCGATATTAATCATCGACGATCAGGAAGATATCCTTTTTGCGTCGAAAGTGTTCCTGAAAAAGTATTTTGAAAACATTTATACACTTAATAATCCCAAAAATGTTATCGAATTATTGTCGAAACAAACCATCGATGTTGTTTTGTTAGATATGAATTACAGAATAGGTTTTGAAGATGGAAGGGAAGGTTTGTATTTGTTGAAAGAAATAAAAACGCTTTCGCCAAAAACCGTTGTGATTTTAATGACCGCTTTTGGAAAAGTTGAAACGGCTGTTGAAGGTTTAAAATCGGGCGCTTTTGATTATATATTGAAACCGTGGGAAAACAAGAAATTGCTCGAATCTGTAAAACAAGCCGTTGATAAATCGAGAAAAGAACAGAAAAAAGATAAGAATGTTGAAATACAGAATGACTTTTTTATAGGAACTTCTGATAATATAAAAAAAGCATATTCTCTGGCAGATAAAGTAGCAAAAACTGATGCTAATGTTTTAATTCTCGGAGAAAACGGAACCGGAAAATTTGTTCTCGCGCATCATATTTATTCGCAATCGGAAAGAAAAAACAATCCATTTATTGCGGTTGATTTAGGGTCTTTAAATTCTAATATTTTCGAAAGTGAATTATTCGGTTACGCAAAAGGTGCTTTTACCGATGCAAAAATCGATACACCCGGACGTTTTGAAATGGCGCAAAACGGAACTATTTTTCTGGATGAAATAGGGAATGTTCCGTTGCATTTGCAATCTAAACTATTGCAGGTTATTCAAACCAAAACCGTAACAAGACTGGGAGAAACTAAACCCAGACCTTTGAATGTGCGCATTATTACGGCAACGAATTTGAATTTAAAACTGGAAGTTGCCGATAAAAACTTCAGAGAAGATTTGTATTATCGTATTAATACGATGGAAATTATTCTGCCTCCGTTGCGAGAAAGAAACGCAGATAAAATTCCGTTGGCCGAATATCTTCTGGAAAAAATGATCGAAAAATACGGCAGGGATGAAATTACTTTCGATAAAAAAGTATTGGAACAAATTGAAAAACACGCCTGGAACGGGAACATCCGCGAAATGGAAAATAAAATTGAACGCGCGGTTATTCTTTGCGAAAATAATAAAATCACAGTTGCTGACTTAGATCTTGAAACCGTAACTCTTTACGATGAAAATCCGGATGATATTCAACTTTCATCTATAGAAAAAACGACAATCGAACGGGCATTGTTGAAACACAATAGTAATATCAGTAAAACCGCCGATGAATTAGGATTGTCACGAGGCGCATTGTATCGTCGTTTAGAGAAATATAATATCAAAACAGAAGAGTTGTAATTAAAAATAAATCACATAAGTATAAAAACAAACACGAATTTCACTAATTGACACTAATTTTAGTTTGTGAAATTAATTTCACAAACTAAGCTGACTATTAAAATTTGTGCCAATTCGTGAAATTTGTGTTTAAAATTGATTTATAATATTTGTATCCAGATGGCAGCATAGCTATGAGAAAATTACAGTTCAGGATTTTTAATTTTTAATTCCAAATTTTTAATTTTAAAAATATGTTTAAAACATTTCAAACCTATAAACTTTTGTTTATACGATTAATTCTGATTATTGCAGCGATAGAAATTTCGATTTATTTTTTTAAAATCGATTTGATTTTTACAGGCGTATTTGGTCTTTTTATTGTTTTTTTACTCATTCGCGAAATGTATTTTTATGTTCGCAATTTTGTTTTGCTTTACGATAAAACCATTTCTTCGATCTTGCAAAATGATTTTACATCGGATTTTACCAAACATAAATTCAATAGAAGTTATAATGATTTATTTCATTTATACGATACTTTAAAAAACAAGCAAAACGAAGAGGTCTCAAAAGATATAATTTACCGTTCGATTTTAAATAATATTGAAACGGGAATCATCATTTTACAAAAACAAGACTCAGATTGGAATATTTTCCTGATGAATGAATATTTCTCCAAACAATTTAATGTTCCGAAAGTTTCAAAATGGAAATATCTCAAAAATCAATTGCCTTCTTTATGCGAAATTATTGAAGAAGATGATTTTCAGGAAATAAAAACATCTATAGAAATTAGTATCAACGAACAAAATAAGCAAACGTTTGTTTTACAGGCTTCAAGAACAGAAATTTTCGAGAAAGATTATTTTATTGTTTTATTAGATTCGATTCAAAATGTAGTCGAGAAAAAAGAGAAAGATGCCTGGGTGAATTTGATGAAAGTGATTTCGCATGAACTTTTAAATTCGATAACACCGATTCGTTCTATTTGCCAGAATCTGCAGGATTTGGTAGAGCAAGATTCTTTGTCCGCAGAAGATTTAGAAGATATAAAAAACAGCGTTGAAACAATGTTGAGACGAAGTGATCATTTGCAAAAATTTGTAGAAGGATATCGAAAACTCGCCATGCTGCCTTCGCCTAAAAAAGACGAAATAGAATTACAGCACCTGATAGATAATTGTCTGCAAATTATGAATCCGTTATTTAAGGAAAATCAGATTGAAGTTTTAAATAACATAGGTTTTAAACGCTGGATAAATGTCGATTCGCAGCAAGTAGAACAAGTTTTGATCAATCTGCTGACAAATTGTATTTACGCTGTAAAAAATACCGAATTAAAACAGATTATCATTTCGGCGGAAGCCAAAGAAAACCGAACTTTCATTAAAATTTCAGATAGTGGAAACGGTATTGAAAAGGAAATCGAAAACAAAATTTTCCTTCCGTTTTTCACCACCAGAAATGAAGGCGCCGGAATTGGTTTGACTTTATCTAAAAATATTATCGAAGCCCACGGCGGTTATATTTCTTTTAAAACAGAGGACGGGAGAACTGTTTTTGAGATTTGTTTGGTAGAATAAGTATTTTGATTTCAATTAATTGTAGTAATTTTTTTATTATATTAGCTTGATTAAAAGCTATTTATAAAAACCAAATAACCAATGGATAAAAAACCACTATCAGATTTAACAGATCAGGAATTATTACAAGAGGCAAAAAAAAGAAAATCAGCTGCAATTACTAACGCTTTTCTAATTGGTTTTTTAATTGGAATTGTGTTTTACAGCGTGGTAAAAAATACCTGGGGATTTCTTACACTGATTCCTTTGTTCCTTGCCTATAAACTGATTAATAATTCAAAATACGAGAAAGAAGAATTAGAAAATCTTTTGAAAGAGCGTGGTTTGAAATAAATAAAGATCTGCGTTATTCTCACGAGTTAATTTCAGAAGTACTTAGAAAACGATGGTACTCTTTAATTTTACCTTTTAATCTTTCAGCCAAATATTGGTTTCCGTCTTTTAATTCGTGGAAAATAACTTCGGCTTCTTCGATGTATTTCAACTTTTTTTCGTCTTCCCAATAATAGGGAGGCTGATACAAATTTGAAATTCGATCGGCCATTTTAACCGCCCAAATTTCTACACGTTGCTCTTTAATTCTTTTAAGGCTGTCGAGCATTTTTTCAATTTGTCCCTCGATTTTGTCATTTTTTGTAAGGGCGAGAACTCCGCTGGCAACTTCATGACCAAAAAGTTCATTTATTTTTTCATAGCTCGCCGAGGTGTCTTCAATAGTATCGTGTAGAATTGCGCATTTAATAGCTAAACCAGCATTCATATTTTCTGTTGATTGAATAGCATTTAAAATTTCAAAGACAACACTTCCAATATGATTTATGTATTCAACTTGTTCTCCATCTTTAAGACCACCATATTTTTGTCCATTATGTAATTTCGAAGCTAGTTGCCAAATTTCCTGGATTTCATCTATTGACCAATATTTTTGTTTTTCCATATGTATATTAAATTAAGGCTAGTATGTTTATGGTAAAATACAAAAATATTCGGAATATTATGAAGTAATTGTGTAGTTTTTCTGGTTCTTTCTAAACAATAGGAATTCCTATCCAGTGAAATATAAAAATTAGTGCGATAGTTATTCCAATACTGCATAAAGTTAAAAGGCGCCAATAAGTAGATCTTCCATACCCAAATCGCCAAATTCTTTCACCCGCTTCTTCCCTGTTTGATTTTAAAGTTAATTTTGCGAGTATATACGTTGAAACGATAAAAATCAAAACTGTAATTAACCAAAATTTTATCATGATTTAGTGTTTTTAAAATGTTGTTAAATTTACTCATTTTTTTTAAAAATCGCTGATTATGAGGACTCGTTGTTTTAAAAATACTTTTAAGCTTTGTGTTCAATCATGTTTTCTACACTGAAATAATACTTAGCTATTTCTATTTGGCGAAAGTTCTTTTCTTAATGCATTTTTGGTAGCTTTATCTATAAATTTCTGTGGTAATAGTGAAATCAAAAAAGTCTGTATCGCATGTTGCCAATAAGGCATTACACTTTGCCTGCCGCAGCCTATTCTGTTTAAAACACATTTTGCATAAGTTTCGGCACTTGGCCGCATAAAGGAAACGGGCTTTTTGTTACTTCCGGTATTTACGCTTCCCGTGAGTAATGAAATCACTTCTATATTTTCAAGTTCACGAGCCAAAGAAATAGAGAAAGCATTATTATACGCTTTTGTTCCGGCATATACGGCCAAATAAGGCGGAGGTAAAAGTCCGGCATAAGAAGACACATTGAGTATTAAAGCGGGTTTTTGGAAAAAGGGTATTAAATCATGTGTCAGTTGCGAAGGAAATGCAGTGTTTAACGTGATTGTTTCGTCAATTTCCTGATTACTCATTTCGGTAAATTCAGAAATGGGACCAACACCCACATTGTTGACTAAAATGGTGATTGGTAAATGGGAAACAGATGTAATATCCATTTTACTGCTTTTGCTTCCATCATGTATCAAATTGATGACCTTACAAGTTGGATTTTTTGTTATAATCTCGTTTTCTGCCAGTTTTAATTTCTCCACGTTTCTTCCGTGAATTATGATATTAAACCCATTACTAGCCAATTCTAATGCAATTGCTTTGCCAATACCGTCGGTGGCTCCTGTTACTAAAGCGTAGGCACCTTCTGTTTTATATTTAAGTAGTTGGGAGGGACGTAAATAGAGTATTATGAATTTAAAAAGTTGAAAAAACAATACCGTCAATGTGAGAATTCCAATACACCAAATAAGCTGATTTATCATGATTTTATTTTTGATACAAAGCTATTTCGGCACTCTAGTGATAACAATGGAAATACAAGGGCAATGATTGGACTATTTGCGGTAATTCACCCTGAATTGAAGTGGAGTCATCTTTTCTAAATTAGAGAAAAAACGATTAAAATAGGCGTGATCATCATAACCGAGTTCATGTGCAATTTCCTTTACTGTATGATCTGTCGCATAAAGTAATCGTTTAGCTTCTGTTACTATCATTTGTTGTATCCAATAGCTAACAGTCAAGCCGGTTGTTAATTTAACAGCTTCATTCAGGTACGCAGAAGAAATATTTAATTCACTTGCATAGTTTACCGTACTTTTATGTGTTCTGAAATGTTGTAATAACAAACTTTTAAATTGTTTAGTAATGATATGCTTTCGGGAAATAGTAGTTTCAGTAACTTTTATTTGCTCATAAGCATGTGCAAACAGGCAAACACAAGTATTTGTCAGCGAATAAATTACTTCTGAGCTTGTACTTAATTTTTGAGAAGCTTCTACCAATTCTATACAGGAATTTAAAAAATGGCTGGTCGTTGAATTTACATTTACAAACAGGTAATCAAAATAGTTTTCTTCGAATATAGCTCTGTTTTTTTTGCTTATTAGTTTTGAATCTACAATCAATAAAGACGCTTGCGTGCCAGAATCTACCAAAGTAGTGTAATGAACTTGTCCGGGTAAAATGCAGATTATAGAATTTTCTATTAAGGTAATTTCTTTAAAGTCAACCACAATTTTGCTATATCCATTTTTTTGAAAAATGAACAAGAAATGGTCATCCCTTCTATGTGGTATTTTTTGATATAAAGCACTATTATCTTCCGCAGCAACAAAATGAAAAACACTTGTTTCCTGATTTGTAAACTCATTTAAAGAAATTGTCGGAATGTTTTTTTTCATATTATTGCTTTGTCAGGATTATTGCTCACTTTATTTGTGCAATGCAAGAACTTCAACTGCCCTATTGACAAACCGATAGACGTTTAGTTTATTTGATCCACTCGTTTAATTCAATAATTGCATTTGCAAATTCCTGTGGTGTTTCTTGTGGTAAATTATGTCCTGCACCATACACAATTCTTTGTGAATATTTCCCTTTAAAATGTTCAGTATGTTCGTCAAAGCCAAAATATTTAACAAACCCATCGTCTCCTGGCTCTAAAACAATCGTAGGAACTTTAATTGCAGGTGTAGTTGCCAGGAGCCTTTCTATATCATCATATTGCATGTCTCCAGGTTCAATTCCGTATCTATGTTTGTAGGAGTGAATTACAACATCAATAAAATCTGGGTTGTCATAAGATTTAGCTGTTTTTTCAAAAGTAGCATCGTCAAACTTCCAGGAAGGCGACCATTCAGTCCATAGAATTTTACACAATTCTTTTCGATATTTTGTTAGCCCTTTCCTGCCTCTTTGGGTGTGGAAATAATATTGATACCAATATAGTTGCTCCATATGGGGTGGTAAAGGTTCTTCATTACCCGAGATGTTTTGTATTGTGTAACCACCAACTGATACCAAACCTAAAACTCTTTCTGACCATAGAGCTGAAACAATACAAGCAGTCCTTCCGCCCCAATCGTAGCCTGCAATTATTGCTTTCGGGATTTTTAATGCATCCATAAAGTCAATTACATCTTTTGCTAGCGCAGCTTGTTGTCCTGTACGCATAGTTGAAATGTCTTTGAATGTAGTCTGTCCAAAGCCACGCAAATAAGGTGTTAATACTCTAAAACCCTTTTGGCGTAAAATATCAGAAGATTCATTGTAGGCATTTATGTCGTAAGGAAAACCGTGTAAAAGAATAACCGGAATATCATTTGTGTTTCCGTATTCTCTATATCCAATCTCTAATGATTCAGTTTCAATTTTTTTAATCATAAATTTTTGTTTGAATTTAATTTGAAGGCGTCTGTTTAATTACTGCCAACGTTGTAATAGCTGTTAATAAATCGCCATTTAAATATTTTTGATCTTTGTTTGGTTAGCCAACCTCTAACTTGTTTACATGTGAGACAAACTGCACAAAGCTACCCAAATTTGGATAGGTTTGTTGTGATAAAGCATTATATTTTTTCCTTATAAATCATTGCGATGCGCATGATATAATACTATAATAATCGTCTAAAAGATAGTTAGAAATTGAATGTTCCAGCGACTCAAAAAAATAAATCTATTGCCTTTTAGTGACTTTGTTTGTCTCTCTTCGGGCGATCAGGAGTTTGACCCTACCGCTGTTATTTGTTTTAACTCGAATAAATGGAGTACAAATATTTCTTATATTCGTCTTCAATAATTATCAACCTAACATACCTAGAGAAAGTAATGAATGATAACATAAATGTATTACTTATTGTAACGGTAATTTCCTTGTTCATTTCGTTATTTCTTGCCTTTTTTCTGGTAACAGTTAAAACAAAATACAAAATAAGCAATTATCTTTTTGCAAGTTTGCCGAAAATAACAGCCCAACGTGGAGACAATTTTTAAATCATACCGCCGGTACAACTCAGGATGGTTTTGAAGATCATTATGAGGGAGAAGCAATTCCAACAATCAAATAAATTCTTTTAGGCTAAATACCCAGATATGATAAAGAAATAGAATTTTTGTTTACGCCGGGAACTAGTTGGCAATAGTGGTGGTGGCTATACCATTATTCAAATGGCATTAGAAGACACGTTTATTAAAACTATGGCAGGTAGAAACCAAAATAGTAGAAAGAAACAATCGTCTGTATGTTGAATCTGCAATATTGGAACATTTTAAAGGAAAAAATGATAATGAGTTGGTGTATTTGAAAAGTGGATTATTTAAAATTGTAGATTATCCTAACTTATTACAATTTGATTTCAAAGAAGGGAAACTAAATTCTGTAATCCTGAAAAGAGATAATATGAATGCTGAAATTCAAATAAAAAATAAATAAAACCACACAAAAAACTCCTTAAGAAATTAAGGAGTTTTTTGTGATCTATACAGTGCTATTTTACAAACCATTTCATGCAGGATTTGAAGAAACTTTTCTAATAGAAAGTGTTAATTTTTTTTATATAGTATTGAAGAAATTACTAAAAGGTTGTACAAATAGTCTTATATTCGCTTTTAAATAAAATTCAGTTTATGGCATAAAGCCAGCCCTAATTAGCCTTATTGAAGCTATTTTATAATGATAAAAACAAACTAAAAAAAAAATGACTTTCATTAAAACAATTTCTACATTTTTAATTACATTTTTAGTAGCAACCACAGCTTTTGGTCAAGAATCAAAACCTAAAACCAAAATCTTATTAATCGGTACAATTCACTTTGAAACGCCTCATTTAGATAAGTTTGAATTAAAGACAGACGATTTTTTAGCTCCTAAAAGGCAGCAGGAATTGGAAGCATTGACCGAAACTTTAAAAGGAACAAATGCTGATAAAGTGATGATAGAAAAACCACTTAAGCAACAAAAGCAAATCGATAGTTTGTATAAGGCGTATTTACAAAATAAGTACAAGTTAACAGTTTCTGAGCGAGAGCAAATAGGTTTTAGATTAGCTAAAAAATTAAATTTAAAAGAGATAAATTGTGTCGATATTTTTTATGGAATGGAACACGATAGCTTACTTTCTGTAACTGCTAAAGAAAAAAATCAGTTGTATTTATTAAATGAATTAGGTACTAATGCAAATAACTTATTACTTGAAATAGATGGTGTATTAAAACGCAATTCAATTACAGAAGTACTAAAATATATAAACAAAAAAGAACTTTTGCAGAAAAATTTATCATTGTACTTAAAATATATTGCAAAAGTTGGAGCAGGAGAAAATTATATTGGTGCAGAAGCAGTTTCTGATTGGTATTTAAGAAATTTAGCGATTTACGCTAATGTAATAACACAAATAAATGCAAATGACAAATATGTTATATTAATATTTGGACAAGGTCATATTCCGATATTAAAACACCTGTTACAAAACAATGATGACTTTGAAGTTGTTGAAGTAAATAGCGTACTAAAATAAACTACCACCAATAACCAGAGTTAAAATTATAAAACTAAAATATGCAAGAAGAAATAACCAAACATTCAGAAAAAATTTATAAAACTGTGAAAAATTCAGAACACACATTGGGAGAGAAAGTAAAAGAAATCATTATAGAAATATGCATCATAGTTTTTGCTGTAACGCTTTCAATAGGGCTACACGGCTGGAGTGAACACAAGCATCAACAAGAAGAGGTATCCGTGTTTCTTGCTAATTTAAAGAATGATTTAAAGATTGACATACAAAATATCGACAATGAAAAGGAAGCCTACCAAAAGTCAAACATAGCCTATGAAAAAATTTTAGCATTAACGCCTCTTCAACTTGACAGTATTTATAAGTCTAAAAATAAGGTTAATTTCCCAATTCATTCACATGGTCATACAATGAATATTGGTAATTATGAAGGTTTTAAGTCGAGTGGTAAAATTGGCTACATTGAGGATGAAAAATTAAAACAGAAAATGTTAAGTTATTACCAAATATTTGTACCGGCACAAGACGAAGTTGATAAAATGTACAATGATTTTCTGTTTAAGTGTTTTGACAAAATGATAGAAAATGCAGATAAACCAGAAGAAAAATTATATTCAGACCCAAAATTTAAAAAGACAATTGAATTTCTTGTCAAACTAGGTAAGAATAACATAAGGGTTTATAACGAAAACACAAAACCACTAGCAGTTGAACTTATTAAAGATATTGAAAAAGAGCTGAATAAATAAAAACGGCACACAACATAATTCCAAAAAAAAACTCCTTAATTTCTTAAGGAGTTTTTGCTTTTTTAAAAGGTTATTTTCCTTTTATTATTTTTTTCAAATATTCGACTTTTTCTTTTTCAGCCTGAACCAGACGTTCGTATAATTCTACAACTTTATCAAGAGGGTTAAAAGTGCAGTTGTAGTTAGTACTTGCAAAGTGGCTATTATTTACAACATCATTAAAAGTATTAAAAAAATTAATCATATTTTCTTCTGAGAAATTTTTAATAGCTTCTACAGTTACACCTAATGCTTTTGCAATTTCTGCAAGTTTTCCATCATCTATTGTTTCGCTATTTTCGATAGCAGATATAGTTTGTTGGTTTGTTCCTAAAGCTTGTGCCAAAGCTTCTTGTTTCATGTCTCGAAGTTCACGAATACGGCTAATTTTTCGCCCTATGTGATTTGGTTTTATTGCTGTGCTCATAGTTCAAAGATATTTAAAATTTCTCAGAAATTTCCTGTTTGGTATAAACAACATTGAATTTGTATGATACAATTGTATAAAAAAAACTTCTTAATTTCTCAAAGAGTTTTTTGTGTCTTATTGGTGCGTGCACAGAAAGAATTTCCATGCTATCGTTGCATTTAAATATCGGAACGATCGAGTTTTATATTATTTTAATGATTGTATTATAAAGTTGTTTTGGAGCTAAATTTGGAAAATCGTTCATTATTTTATTTATAACGTCAGTTTTTAAGGCATCTTCCCTTTGAAAACTATTTAAGAAAGGAAACTTGTTTTTATAAAGCACTTCTAAATCGTGCCCTTGAAATACGTTAAAGGCTTCACATATAGACAGCTCCGTTTCATTATGTGTAAAATAATTTGTTCTACGTGATAAATCTATCCCAAGTTTACTCAAGATAAACTCTATGATTATTTGGCAATCTTCGGGTTTTAAATATTGTAAATCAGAATAGGAATTGTAACCATTTAATCCCATTTCTGGATATGTAATTTTGGCTTCACGTAAAAAAAATAGTCCCATCAATAATGGGTCGAGAATATAATTTTCAATATTATACCTTTCATTATCCCCTAAAACAATTATTCTATTTGTAGATGTGTTAGTTGTGTCCCAATCAATTATCCCATAAACTTGTTCATTTCCATTGTCAAATAGATTATTTACAATATTTATTACATCAGTACAGTTTGAACCGTTACTAGTTCTTGCAGGAATGTAAATTGGTTCAGAAGGCATTGTTATTATTCTGTTCAGGATATTTGTTATTAATTCATAATATTTTACATCGTATTTGCTTTCAACAAAGACTTGTCTTCTTTTATCATTTGAAATTTTTAAGAATGGAATGTCTGAAGAAAGTGTTTCTATCGCATCTTGCACTGAAGTTTTTATTGGAGTTGATATTCCACGCTCCATTTTATAAACTGCTGAACCATCACAGCAAATTATTGTTGTTGGAGAGTGTGAAGTAATAATTACAGGGATTTTAGATAATTCAACGATTTTATTTTTTAAAATTTCAACCATTTTTTTTGACATCGAAGGATGGAGTGGTGCATCAGGTTCGTCAATGAGTAATAAGTCTGGTTTATTAATTTTTCCATTTGAGTTATATATAGCTAAAGCTAGTGACATTAAAACTTTTTCTCCTGTGGATAAATCTTGTGGTGATATATTATATGCTCCATCGATACTAATTAATTTAAAAGCATAAGAAGTATCTATTCTTGTTCCTAAAGGTGAATTAACCCTATATGGTACACTAATACTATCTAAAATGGCATTTACAAATTCCCATGGTGGTATGCCATATTTCTGATTAAACTCTTCTTCAGTATGAATAAGGGGAATTTCGTCATATCCTTGGTCTTTATAATATTTGTTTATCTTATTCTCCTCTAAAAGTTTATGATAATTTTTAAATATTAGAGCGAATTGACCTGTAAAAAAATCATCTCGGGACATCATTGATACATCAAAAATGTCAATTAAATAATTTTCATCGACATCTTCTAAGTTAATATCTATTTTATCAATAAATTTTTTAGCTATAAGTTTTTGATTTGGATCATAAAACGTTTGTAACAGAGTAGATTTAATTTTATTTTTTTGAAAGTTTGGGTTTTTTAATGCGTTTTTAAACTGTGAATAAAATTCCTTTACGAAAGAAGTAATCCTTGCAGGGTCGCAATTTTCTTCTATTTTAGGATTTAGTCCATTGAATGGTATATATAATATATTTTTTATTTGCTCTCCATCTTTAAGTACTACATTTTGAGTATTATTAAATATTGCTTCAAGAAGATGAGATTTCCCACTTCCATTTAGACCTGTCAATACTGAAAAATCAGGTAATTCAAAATTACAAGGTTCTATAGATTTATATTTTTGTTTAATATCGATTTTAATCATATGGATTGGTAAAATTTAAAGCTAGATTCTGGTATATGTTTACAGCTTTTTTAAAAAGGATGTTTTAATATAAACGAAAGTAGAAAATAAAAATGATAATATACTTTGCGGAAGAAAAATATACCCATAAAAAAAACTCCTTAATTTCTTAAGGAGTTTCTTGGTGGGCGATGAGGGGTTCGAACCCCCGACCCCCTCGGTGTAAACGAGGTGCTCTGAACCAGCTGAGCTAATCGCCCTATTTTACTAGGTTGCTATCGTTTGTGATTGCGAGTGCAAATATACGCTAGTTTTTGAGTTCTGCAAAGAAAATAGAATAAAAAAGAAAACTTTTTTTTAAATTAATTATATCTTGCTGTTTATGAATTTGTTATTAAAATGATTTTTTCAAACTTTTTTCTGCAATTTTTCTTTTCCTTAGTTCAAAGGCAATTCTGCAACAACAAAAGTGCTTCCTCCAACATAAATAAAATCATTTTCGGTTGCATTTTTCTTTGCTTCCGCGAAAGCGAACTCAACAGACTCGTATTTTTCTCCCAATAAATTATACTTTTTGGCTGCATCCTGGAGAATTTCAGTACTTAATCCTCTGGACGAATTCGGCCTGCAGAAATAATATTGCGCTTTCTGAGGAAAAAGCGGCAAAATAGAATTAAGATCTTTGTCATTTACAACTCCCAAAACAATGTGCAGGTTCTCAAAAGTCTCTTTCTGAATCTGATTCATTACAACCGCCAAACCATGTTTATTGTGCGCCGTATCGCAGATTATTTTCGGGTTTTCGCCCAACTGCTGCCATCTTCCCTGTAAACCGGTATTTTTTACAGTGTTTAATAAACCGCTTTTTAGATTATCAATCGAAACTTTAAAATCAGTTTGTGAGTTTAGAACAACAACAACCTGCTGAACCGTTTTTTTATTATGAAACTGGTAATCGCCCAATAAATCAGAAGGAAAAACTCCCGAAATTAAATCGGCAGCAAAATAAATTGGCGCATTGTTTTCTTTCGCTTTCGCTAAAAAAACCGCTTCTGTTTCTTCTGTATATTCTCCAATTACAACAGGAACATTCGGTTTAATAATTCCGGCTTTTTCTCCTGCAATTGCTGTAGTGGTGTTTCCTAGAAATTGCATGTGATCCAAATCGATATTGGTAATAACCGAAACCAATGGCGTGATAATATTCGTAGCGTCCAGTCTTCCGCCCAATCCAACTTCTATAATTGCAATATCTGTTTTTTCTGCAGCAAAATAGTCAAAAGCTAATCCAACAGACATTTCAAAGAAACTCATATCATTGGCTTCAAAAAAGTCTTTGTGTTTGGCAACGAATTCAATCACGAAATCTTCAGAAATATCCTGGCCGTTGATTTTTATTCTTTCTCTAAAATCTTTTAAATGTGGCGAAGTATACAGCCCAACTTTATATCCCGCTTCCTCCAAAACCGAAGCCAGCATGTGCGACGTAGAACCTTTACCATTTGTTCCGGCAACATGAATGCACTTTAATTGGTTTTGTGGATTATCAAGATGCGCCGCAAGCAACTTAATGTTGGTTAAATCTTCTTTATACGCCGAAGCACCCTGAAGTTGATACATGGGCAATTGGTTAAACATCCAATTTGTTGTTTCCTGATAGTTCATTATATTTGGATAAAATAGTTGTCGATTGAAATAATTTCCGGTTTTTTTAGTTTAATATTACAGTGAAATTATCTTTAATGCAAAATTGAAATATTTTTTAGAATTAATTATTAAAAACAAGAATTAAAATATGTTTAGCTTCATTCAATTACAAGCAGATACTATCGCAAACGCTGCATCTAACGTAGTTATCGAAAAAATTGCACCAAATACCGAAATCTCTGTTTTAGGATTTATCTTAAAAGGAGGTTTTTTCTTAATACCAATTGCCATTTTACTTTTTTACACGATTTATGTCATTTTTGAGCGTTACATGTATATCAGTAAAGCGTCGAAAATTGATGCAAGATTAATGCAGGATGTAGCTGATAAATTAAATGCAGGAAATATCGAATTAGCGAGAACAATTGTAGAAAGAAGCAATACAGCTGCAGGAAATATTTTAAAAGAAGGAGTTTTGGTAATCGGAAGACCAATTGCCGAAATCGAATCAAACATGGATCGTGCTGCCGATATCGAAATTGGCGAAATGGAAAGACATTTAGGTCACCTTGGGCTTATCGCCGGTATTGCACCAACATTAGGTTTTATCGGGACTATTTCCGGAGTTATCAAGATTTTCTACAGTATTTCTGTAACCGAAAATATTAGTATCGGAAATATCTCAGGAGGTTTATATGAAAAAATGATCAGTTCAGGTTCCGGATTAATTGTGGGGATTATTGCCTATAGTGCGTACCATTTACTCAACGGAAAAATTGATGATTTTGCCCTGAAAATTCAGAAACAAATATTAGAATTTGTCAATATAATTCAAAGAGCATAAAGTTATGTCTATCAAAAGAAAAAGAAGATTTCATGCCGAAGTGGCGACTTCCTCACTTAGTGATATTATGTTTTTCTTGCTGTTGTTTTTCTTAATTATATCAACGCTTGCAAATCCGAATGTTATTAAAATGACATTGCCAAAAGCGAAATCAAATGAAAAAACCAATAAACAATTAATCAGTTTGTCGGTTACAGAAGATAAAAAATTCTACATCGACAAACAGCCAGTTGAATTTGAAGAACTGGAAACGAGTTTAATGGCGAAAATAGGAGCAGACAAACAACAAACCGTTGTGGTAAGAATTCCGTTTAATTTGCAGGTTCAGGATTTAGTCGATGTATTGCAAATAGGAGTAAAGAACAATTTGAAATTTGTAATTGCTACGAGTCCGAAGTAAATTTATCATTTGGGCGTGACCACAATAAAAAAATGGGCCAATCAGCATTGTGTTGATTGGCCCATTTTTTTATTCCGGTCGGGCTATCCGCGCTACTTCGGTAGCTAGCTCCTATCCCTCACGCAAACAGAAACCTAAAGTAAACCCAACAGGTTTTTAAAACCTGTCGGGTTTAACGGGAGATGTCTTTGCGAGGAACGAAGCAATCTCACTTGCTATGTCACGCAATCTTGTCATCCTGACGGAGGAAGGATCGCATTAGGAGTTCGACAAAGATGTTCGACAAAGATTGTGGAATTACTTAGCGGAGTTTCGTGTGTGATCCTTCCTCCGTCAGGATGACAAGATTGTGGTTACTTTGGGGAGATTTCTCCCTCCGGTCGAAATGACAAAAATGCCAATAAAAAAGGCTTTCTGAAATATTTCAGAAAGCCTTTTTTATGTTCATTATAATTCGTGTAAATTAGTGTTTTAATTCAAACTAAAATTATAAATAATCTTACCGATCTGTTTTGCAGGAGCATTATTATCAGCATCCCATTTCGTATTCATAGCAGCAATTTTTGCCTGATCCAATAAACAGCTTGCTGTATTGGTTGTTCCTTTTATTCCTGCTCTTGCACTTATTGTTTTTCCGTTTTGGTCAACTGTAACTTCCACGACAACTTTTCCTTCTTCGTTACACGTATATTTTGGTGCAGGTTTAGATAATGCTTTTCTGTTTCCTAACGAATATCCTGATCCACCGCCAGAACCTCCGCCGCTTCCGGCTCCATAACCGCTTCCGGTACCAATCCCATTTCCGGTTCCGTTTCCTCCGCCAGTTCCGCCACCAGAACCTCCGGTGCCGTAATAGCCGTTAGATCCTAAACTTCCGTTTGCTTTTCCTTTGTTTCCTGCGGCTTTATCATCGCCATCTCCGCCTTTGTTCGATCCTTTTAAAATGCTTGATAAAGCATCGTTTGTAGAATTCGAAACTTTTGGTTTTTGGGGTACAGGCTTTGTTTCCGGTTTTTCAACGGGAGCAGGTTTTTTAGGTTTTTCCTTTACAGGAATAACGACGTCATTATCATCATCTGCTGTGTTTTTCTGTGTAATAATCGCTTCATCGGGCGTTGCTTTTGCAGGCGTTGCTTTTGATTCGTTTTTAACGTTTAAAACTTCACTTTTATAATTAGCTCCCGATCCTACATCGCTATCTCCAAAATTCACAGTCACGCCACCGCCACCACCGCCTTCTGCAAGTGCTGCGTTGTTTTCCGGATTATATGGAGGCCAAAAGCGTATAAAAAACAGCAATAGTATAATTACCGCATATATTGCCGTGGTGAATAATAATGATTTCTTTTTATCTGAAGAATCTGTGGAACTCATTTTGATTCTGAATTTTGTAATGTATTTAATAAAAACGTTTAAAAGTACTAAAAATTGTTTAGAATATGCGAGAGAATTTAACCGCAAAGTTCGCAAGGTTTTACGCAAGGAACGCCAATTTATTTCTCCCAAAGGCGCAAATCCGCAAAGTTTTCCCAGTTCCGAAGGAACATATTATATTGTAGGGCTGGACTTTAGTCCAGTTTACGAAAAATTAGAATATGTGAGAGAATTTAATCGTAAAGTTTGCAAGGTTTTACGCAGGGAACGCCAATTTATTTCTCCCAAAGACGCAAGTCCGCAAAGTTTTTCGAGTTCCGAAGGAACATATTATATTGTAGGGCTGGACTTTAGTCCAGTTTACGAAAAATTAGAATATGCGAGAGAATTTAACCTCAAAGTTCGCAAAGGTTTTACGTCAAGCAGGTAATTTATTTCGCGCAAAGGCGCAGAGTCGCAAAGAAAATTAAAAGAGAAAAAACTTTGCGACTCTGCGCCTTTGCGAAATTAAAACAAACAGCTTTGCGAACTTCGCTTGAGAATCAACTCAATTAAACTTCGCGAACTTTGCGAAAAAACTTTGCGAACTCTGCGGTAAAATCGTTTGCAAAAAAAACGAGCCAAAAATTTAGCTCGTTTAGAAATATAAAGTATAAAAAAAATTATACTAATTGTTTCAATGCAATCTCAAAAGCCGTTGCACTAATATTTGTTTTTGAAGGATTTAAAGCGTGAGCTTTTACAATCGCATTTTTTATAATATCCGAAGTATCATTGAAGATTGCCTCATCTGTCATTTGAACTTTTTTCTCCATGAAATAAGCAAAAACACGAGCCATTCCGCAGTTTGAAATGAAATCAGGAATCAAGCTTACTTTACGATCTACTTCTTCCATGATCGATCCGAAGAAAATTTCCTTATCTGCAAAAGGAACATTTGCTCCACATGAAATAACTTCTAATCCATTGGCGATTAAACTATCAATTTGAGTTTGTTGAACCAATCTTGAAGCAGCGCAAGGCGTGAAAATTTCAGCACCAATAGTCCATATTTTTGAGTTGATTTCTTCAAACGGAATCATATTGTCGGCAACTAATTTGTTTCCGTCTTTGTTTAGGAATAAAGTTCTGATTTCTTCAAACGAAAAACCTTCTTCTTTAATTAATCCTCCGTCGCGATCGATAATTCCGATAACTTTTGCGCCCATTTCAGCTAAATAAAAAGCAGCTGCAGAACCTACGTTTCCAAATCCCTGTACGATTGCTTTTTTACCTTTTATATCTCCGCCGTAAGTCGCATAAAAATGACGGACAGCTTCAGCAACACCGTAACCGGTAATCATATCGGCAACAGTATATTTACGAGTTACATCCGGTGAAAATTTAGGGTTTTCGATTACCTTAATTACTCCTTGACGTAATTGACCAATTCTATTGATTTTATCAGCTTCAGTTGGTTTAAAATGCCCGTTAAAAACACCTTCCTGCGGATGCCAAACACCACATTCCTCTGTCATCGGGATCACTTCGTGAATTTCGTCCACGTTCAAATCTCCACCAGTTCCGTAATAACTTTTTAATAAAGGCGAAACGGCTTTGTACCAACGTTGTAAAACACCTTTTTTACGAGGGTCATTCGGGTCAAAATTAATTCCGGATTTAGCACCGCCAATTGCAGGACCTGAAACCGAGAATTTTACTTCCATAGTTTTGGCCAGTGATAAAACTTCGTTCATATCCAAGCCCTTTCTCATTCTTGTTCCACCACCCGCAGCTCCTCCACGAAGTGAATTAATTACTGTCCAACCTTCAGCTTCAGTTTCTGAGTCTTTCCAGTTAAAAACAATTTCAGGTTCTTTATTTTCAAATTGCTGTAATAAATCTTTCATTTTGTTAAGATATGTTTATTTTGCGTAAAAGTATAAAATAGAATAATGCGAATAATGTATTTTGAGGCAATTTTATTCAACAAAATAAAAAAGCCGAAAACGTAATAGTTTTCGGCTTTGAAATTTATATAATTCAGATAATTAAATTATTGACCTAATAAATGTTTTTTTAAGGTATCATCAACCGGTTTGTCAGATAACCAGATTCCGAACAATGCTTTTTTGAAATCAAATCCCGGAATTTTTCCTTTTAAAACATCATTTTTAATTACGTTGATCGTTTGATCAAAAGGATTGTATGCCAAAACAAAAACATCTTTTTCTGTAATTACATCACTTAATAATTTTTTAAAATCTTCAATTCTCGGTTTTAATTCCTCAAAATTGCTTCCGGCAGATTTTTCAAAACCTGCATTCATTGCTTTGGTTAATTTGTTCGAAGAAACCATTGATGAGGTAATTTCAATTCGAATCGCCATTTCAGTATCGCTGTCAATAATGAATTTTGGATCCTGGCTTAATTGAGATAAATACAAAGCCTGAACATAAACTTCTAACCACATTTTAGATCTTCCGCCCGCGCCATTAAGCTGTAAAGTTTTGTTTTGAAATTCAATTTTTCTGGGCACAGTAACGCCGTTTACCTCAAGGTGAGTTTGTGCAGAAACTGTTGAAAACTGAAGGCTTAAAATGAATGCAAATAATAGTAAAATCTTTTTCATACTCGATCGATAGTTTATTTTTTTTAGGCAAAATTAATGTTAATTTTCCGATATTTTAACATATTAAAATTATTTTTTTTGATGTAGTGTATTCATAATCAAATTAGTAAGACTTGCTTTACGTACATATACGGGTTTTTGAAGCTTTTGGTTTTTGTGACATTGATATTATTTAAACGTGTAGAATTTACGTTTTTTTATCCATAACTTAATTCTCAAATTTTGTAGAAAATGTTGCAAATTTGACGTTATAGAGACTAAAATTCAACATAATTACGAAAACGTTATCGTGATTCTTGCTAATATCTTAAAATTATATGCACGCATTGTTAATTCGACTTTAAAAATTATCTTTGGAAGCCTTTATTCAGGTGAAGAAAGAGCAATTCAAAAACACAAAAAACCACTAGCTGAACTACTATTTTAATTTGGTTTAGCAAAAACAAAAAATAAACGACACTATGGATTTCAATCTTACCGAAGAACATTTAATGATTCAACAAGCTGCGAGAGATTTTGCCCAAAACGAATTGTTGCCGGGAGTTATCGAACGCGATGAAAAACAAATTTTTCCAACAGAACAAGTAAAAAAAATGGGACAACTCGGATTCATGGGAATGATGGTTGATCCTAAATACGGCGGAAGCGGTTTAGACACTATTTCGTACGTGATTGCAATGGAAGAAATTTCAAAAGTTGATGCTTCGGCTTCTGTAGTAATGTCTGTTAATAATTCATTAGTTTGCTGGGGTTTACAAGAATTTGGAACCGAAGAGCAAAAACAAAAATATTTACCGGGATTAGCTTCTGGTGAAATTCACGGCGCTTTCTGTTTAAGCGAGCCGGAAGCGGGTAGTGATGCCACTTCGCAAAAAACAACTGCTATTGACATGGGCGACCATTATGTGGTAAACGGAACAAAAAACTGGATTACGAACGGAAATACAGCATCAGTTTATTTGGTAATTGCACAAACACACGCTGAGAAAAAACACAAAGGAATCAATGCGTTGATTATGACAAAAGATATGCCTGGTTTTTCTGTTGGTCCTAAAGAACAAAAAATGGGAATTCGTGGTTCGGATACACACTCTTTAATGTTTAATGATGTAAAAGTTCCAAAAGAAAACAGAATTGGCGAAGATGGTTTCGGATTTAAATTTGCAATGAAAACCCTTGCGGGCGGACGTATCGGAATTGCTTCTCAGGCTTTGGGAATTGCTTCGGGAGCTTACGAACTGGCATTGAAATATTCGAAAGAAAGAAAAGCTTTTGGAACTGAAATCTGCAATCATCAGGCAATTGCTTTTAAATTGGCAGACATGGCGGTAAATATCGAAGCGGCTCGTCATTTATGTATGAAAGCAGCTTGGGATAAAGACCAACACAAAAATTACGATCTAAGTGGTGCAATGGCAAAATTATTTGCTTCACAGGTCGCAATGGATACAGCTGTTGAAGCTGTACAGATTCACGGTGGAAACGGTTATGTAAAAGAATATCATGTAGAACGTTTTATGCGTGATGCAAAAATCACTCAGATTTACGAAGGAACTTCAGAAATTCAGAAAATTGTCATTTCAAGATCGGTAATTGCAGGATAAATTTCCTTCAAAAATATATTTTAAACCCTTTCAGGCTTTTGGCTTCGAAGGGGTTTTTTGTTTGCTTCCTAAATTTGTTACATTTACAGAAAGCAAATTTATATGTACGAAGATTTAAAATATTGGTATTTGCGTGATCATAAATTGTTTAGAACTTTGAGTTTTTCTCAAATAAAGCAATTGTGTATTATTACAGGTTTTAAAAAAGCATCAAAAGGCGAGATTATTTATTTCTCTTCTTCGGATGTTCCTCGTATATTTTTACTTAAAAAAGGCAATATCAAAATTGTAGCTATTGATGAAGATGGCAACGAAACCATAAAAGATATTATCCAGAAAGGCGATTTGTTTGGCGAATTGACTCTGGAAACTGATGATAAAATCGAAGAGTATGCCAAAGTACTTTCTGATGATGTGGCTATTTGTAGTTTTTTAATGTCAGACTTTGAAGATTTATTGCTTCGAAATCCGTCATTGGCACTTTCATATACCAAATTTGTTGGTTTGAAAATGAAACGCATCAAAAACAGTTATTCTAATTTAATTTCTAAAGATGCTAAAACCAGAATGTACCAATTTCTAAAAGACTGGGCAGAAAAAGAAGGTGTTAGAAAAGGAAATATGGTGGCCATCGAAAATTATTTGACCCAAACCGATATCGCGCAAATTATTTGTACTTCAAGGCAAACCGCCACTCAATTATTAAATGAAATGGAAAACAATAACCTTTTGCATTATAGCAGGAGTGAGATTGTGATACAGGATATTACCAAATTATAATTATTTTAGGCTAAGTGTAAATTAGCCGACATTTTGTTTTTTGAGACCAAAGTAGTTTTACATCATCAATAATGATAAATGTAAAAACTATGAAAAAACTAATTTTTATGCTTTTGGCAACGTTAAGTTTCGTTGCTAATGCGCAAAACGCAATTCCTAAAACTGCGACAGATATTGCTCCTTTACTAATAGGAGAAAAAATTCCGGATCTTACTTTAAAATCATCTGAAAATAAGGATGCAAAACTTTCTGATTTATTTAAAAATAAAAAAACAGTTTTGGTTTTTTACCGTGGCGGTTGGTGTCCGTATTGTAATATACATCTTGCTGCTTTGGCTGATGCCGAAAAAAAAATCCTGGATTTAGGTTATCAAATTATAGCGGTAAGTCCGGATACTCCTGAAAATTTAAAAATTACGGCAGAAAAAGATAAAGTAAAATACACATTGCTTTCTGACTCAAAAGGCGATTTGATAAAAGCAATGGGAATTATTTTTGAAGCTCCTGAAAACTATAAAGAAGTAATTAACGTACATTCTAATGGAATGAATACGAGTTTTTTACCTGTTCCTTCTGTTTTTGTGGTAAATACGGATAGTGCTATTTTGTTCGAATATATTTCGCCGGATTTTAAACATCGAATCTCATCTGAATTGTTGATTTCGGTATTGAAAAACTTAAAATAAATAAGATGAAAAAGTTATTAATATTCGTATCACTATTTATTTCTGTTGTTTCATTTTCGCAAAACGATTCAAAGCGTGTAGCTCAATATAATGTAGAAAATAAAGTAGCAATACAGGGTTACGATCCTGTTGCTTATTTAAATCAGGCAAAAGCGATAAAAGGGAAAAAAGAAATTTTAGCATCCTATCAGGGCGTGATTTATAAATTTTCATCGAACGAGAATAAGGATGCTTTTTTAAAAAATCCATCGAAATACGAACCTCAATATGGTGGATGGTACGCGTATGCGATGGGAAGTTCAGGTGGAAAAGTTGAAATAAATCCTGAGACTTTTAAAATTATTGATGGAAAACTTTATCTATTTTACAATGAATATTTTAATAACACATTGAAAAGCTGGAACAAAGATGAAGATAATTTAAAGTCGAAAGCAGATACAAACTGGAAAAAATTTTATAAAGGATAGAAATCATGAAAAGAAAAAAAATAATCTGGTTTTTAAGGATAGTGGCCTCTTCTATTTTACTTCAGACACTATTTTTTAAATTCAGCGGTGCTGAAGAAAGTGTTTATATTTTTTCGAAACTAGGAATGGAACCTTACGGCAGAATTGGTTCCGGAATTGTAGAATTGCTTGCTGCTACTTTAATATTAATTCCGAAAACAACCTGGATGGGCGCTTTGTTAGCGTGCGGAATTATGACCGGTGCTATTCTTTCGCATTTATTTATTTTGGGAATAGCAGTTGAAAACGACGGAGGATTACTCTTTGTATTGGCATTGATCGTGTTATTGAGTTGCATAGAATTAATTAATCTGAGTAGAAATAATTTTTTTAACCCTTTAAAAACAAAATAATTATGTTGATAAAATCGATACATCGCAGTTTAGATGAGCTAATTAATTTGTTAGGTCAGCTATCAGATCATGATTATTCAAAACCATGTGAAGCTTTAAGCAATTCAAGTATTGGAGAACACACCAGACATATTCTTGAGATGTTTCAATGTCTGGATAAAAGCTATGATTCAGGAGTTTTAAATTATGATCAAAGAGAAAGAAATATACAAATTCAAACCGAAACAGATTATGCAAAACAATGCATTTTTGAAATAAAAAGAGGTTTGAAAAGCGAAAATAAAATACTTTATCTGGAGCAGTTTATTGATGGACTTACCATGCGAATTCAGACCAATTATTATAGAGAATTATTATACAATCTGGAACACTGCATTCATCATCAGGCTTTGATAAAAGTGGCAGTTTTGCAATATAAAAACGTTATGGTAAACGAGAATTTTGGAGTTGCACGCTCTACAATAGAATATAGAAAACAATGTGTACAGTAAGTTTTGTAAATAATAATGGAGTTGTAATAATTACTTCTAACCGTGATGAACAACTTATTCGGCCAAGCGCAATCGCACCAAGAAATTACAATCAAAACGGAAAAAATGTTATATATCCCAAAGATCCAAAAGCGGGCGGAACCTGGTTTGCTGTTGATGCAGATAAAACGGTTTTAGTGCTTTTAAATGGTGGTTTGGTAAAACATGAAGCGGCTTTCTCCTATAGAAAAAGCCGCGGATTGATTGCCCTGGATATTATGTACAGTCATTCTCCCAAAGATTTTTGGACTCAGATTAACCTTGAAAACATCGAGCCATTTACATTGGTTTTGTATCAGGAAGAAAAATTATATGAACTTATTTGGGATGGTTTCGGAAAAAGAATGACGAGGCTAGACGAAAATAAAAACCATATTTGGTCGTCGGTTACTTTATATCCAGGTGAAATAAGGAAAAAACGCTCGGATTGGTTCACGCAGTTTTTAAAAGATAAAAGTGAAATTTCACCACAGGATATGTTCCGTTTTCATCGAAATACACAAGATGACGATACCGAAAATGGTTTAGTAATAAACAGACAGGATGTTTTAAAAACATTGAGTATTACACAAGTCACAATAGAACAAAACAAAGGTATTATGAGGCATTATGATTTGATTAATGCAGAGGATTTTTCAACAACATTTATTAGTATTTAATAAAGTAATCATGAAGCTATTTTTTCATAAAATCACCAATTGGGAATATTGGCCATTTCAGGTTTTGTATATTCCTATTTATTTTCTTTGGGCTTATTATGCCATCAAAGCAAGATCTATCTTTTTCTTTAATGCCTCAAATCCAAAAATTAAAAATGGAGGATTTATGATGGAAAGCAAAAAACAGATTTACGATTTACTTCCCAAAAAATATTATCCTAAAACGATATTGATTAAGGAAAATACAGATTTGAAATATATAGTAGATACGGTTGTCGAAAAAGGAATCTATTTTCCATTGATTGCAAAACCGGATATTGGCCAGCGAGGCTCAGGTGTAAAAAAAATAAAAACAGTTTCTGAATTAAAAGAGTATGCAGAAAAAGCAAATTTCGACTTTTTATTGCAGGATTTGATTCCGTTTAAAAACGAAGTTGGTGTTTTTTACGTACGTCATCCACATCAAAAAAATGGAAAAATTACCGGAATCGTTTCAAAAGAATTTTTGATTGTAAAAGGCGACGGCGTTTCATCAATTGAAGATTTAATTCATAAAACACCACGGTTTAAATTTCAGTTTGAAACTTTAAAGCAACAATACGGAGATAAATTGAAACAAGTTTTAAGAAAGGATGAAAGCATAAACTTAGTTCCGTTTGGTAATCATGCGCGAGGCGCTAAATTTTTGGATGGAAGCGATTTAATTACAGCAAAATTAACTGCAATGATAGATCATATTGCAACTCAGATTCCCGAGTTTTACTTCGGGCGTTTTGATATCATGTACAATACTTTTGAAGAATTAGAAAGAGGAGAAAATTTTCTCATTGTAGAACTTAACGGCGCCGCGAGCGAACCAACACATATTTATGATCCTAAACATTCAGTTTGGTTTGCCTGGAAAGAGCTCGCCAGACATATTACTTATATGTACGAAATAAGCGTTGTGAATCATAAAATGGGCGTTCCGTATTTAGATTATAAAGTGGGAATGCGGGAATACAAACTGCATCTTGCCCAGAATAATAAGATTATGAATATTTAAAAATGAAAAGATTAAAAAATATCTGCGTTGGTTTCCTGGTGAGTTTCATCGGTTCAATTCCGCTTGGATATTTAAATCTGGCAGGATTAGAAATTTATTCAAGATCGGGACTTCATAATTTAGTTTTATTTTTATTAGGAGTTGTTTTCGTTGAAACATTTGTGATTTATTTTACGCTGCTTTTTGCCAAACAATTGGTTAACAATAAAAAATTAATGAAAATTATTGATTTTTTTGCTGTTGTATTCATGTTTGTTCTGGCGTACTTATTTTATTCAAATTCCAATCAAACGACATCTGCAAATAGTCATATAAATCAATTTTTGATGTATTCACCATTTGTAATTGGCGTTATTTTAAATTGTATCAATTTTTTGCAAGTGCCATTCTGGACGAGCTGGAATCTATATTTAATTAATGGAAAGTATATTGCAACCGAAAAACAGCTAAAATATTATTATATTGCAGGAACTTTAATTGGTGTTTTTTTAGGAATGTTGAGTTTGATCGTAACATTGCAAACCTTTTTTCAAAAAACAAACCCATTTTCAAAGTATATAATGCCTGTTTTTATTCCGTTGTTTTTCATTCTATTGGGAAGTATTCAGGTATTTAAAGTGTATAAAAAATATTTTAAATCATCTGCTTTAGGGATTTAGGTTCTAAAGCTAAAACTCTTCATCCATGAAAAAACTATATTTTCTTCTTCCGTTTGTTTTGTTGGCATGTAAATCGAATACTACAGTAGGCGATAAATCGTCAAAAGAAACATCCAAACCAATTGAAATAACATACAAGGTTCAGGAAACTGAGGTTTCGGATTTCTTAAAATATCTTTCTTCAGATGAATTAGAAGGCCGCGAAACCGGAACCAGAGGAATAGAAAAAGCAGCAGTATTTTTGGAAGACTTCTTAAAAAAGAATAACGTAAAACCTTATTTTAAAACCTATCGTGATACCCTTACCAATTTTAAATTGCCGGCTTTTAATATCGTTGGAGTTATTGAAGGAACAGATCCCGTGCTTAAAAAAGAGTTTGTGGTTTTAAGCGCACACTACGATCATATTGGTGTAGAGAAAAAGAAACAAGATGATATTATCAATAATGGAGCAAACGATGATGCCTCGGGCGTAACGGCTGTGGCTCAAATGGCAAAATATTTTACAGAAACAAAATCGAATAAACGAAGTATTTTGATTGTGTTTTTTGCCGGAGAAGAAAAAGGACTTCTGGGTTCTAAAAGTTTAGTTCAAAAACTAAAAGCACAGGATTTTAATTTATATGCACAATTGAATATCGAAATGATTGGTGTACCGATGAAACGTGATTATTTGGCATACATTACTGGTTTTGATAAGTCAAACATGGCAGAGAAAATAAACCAATATACAGGTAAAAATACGATTGGATTTTTACCAAAAGAAGCAGAGTATAAATTGTTTTACAGATCGGACAATTTCTCTTTTTATGAAGCATTCAAAAAACCATGTCAATCGATAAGCACTTTTGATTTTGAAAATTTCGAATTCTATCATCATGTTTCAGATGAATTTAAAGTAATGGATATTCCGCATATGACCGCTTTTATTCAGGAATTTTTACCGGCCGTAACGAAAATGGCAGATACTCCAACAGAGGAAATTACAATGAAATAATGATTACTCTTTTTGTTGGATTGCTTATTTTTGCCACATGAAAAATATTATTGTTACCGGAACGAGTAGAGGAATTGGTTACGAATTGGCTTTGCAGTTTGCTAATGCAGGCCATCAGGTTTTGGCTATCTCGAGAAATACACCTCAGGCACTTTTACAACATCAAAATATAACTTGCCTTTCGGTTGATTTGGCAAACGAATCAGCATTGCAGGTTGTAGACGATTTTCTTTCTTCAACATGGAAAAAAGTGGATGCCGTTGTGCATAACGCAGGAGCGTTGTTATTAAAACCTTTCGCAGAAACGACTCAGGCAGATTTTGAAAGTATTTACAAAGTGAATGTTTTTGGAGTTGCCAATCTTACGAGAATCTGTTTACCGTATCTTCAAAGTGGAAGCCATGTTGTAACCATAAGTTCAATTGGCGGGGTAAGAGGAAGTCTTAAATTTGCCGGATTGGCAGCTTACAGTTCAAGCAAAGGAGCCGTAATTACTTTAACAGAATTATTAGCCGAAGAATACAAAGAAAAAGGAATTTCGTTTAATGTCTTGGCTTTAGGTTCAGTTCAGACAGAAATGCTGCAAGAAGCTTTCCCAGGATACCAAGCGCCAATTTCTGCCGAAGGAATGGCCACTTATATTTATGATTTTACACTTAATGGGAATAAATATTTTAATGGGAAGGTGTTGGAAGTTTCATCTACAAATCCTTAATTAATTATGAGTTATAAGTTATGAATTATGAGTGAGAGTATTGTGAAGGTTAAGAGTTTTGAATTAGCTATTAGAGGAGTTAATTTTTACAAATGGTTAGTCGCTGAGAAGAAAGAGTTTGTGATGAGTAAACAATTTTTACGTTCAGTTACTTCTGTTGGTGCAAATGTTAGAGAAGCTGTAAATGCACAAAGTAAAGCTGATTTTATTCATAAATTATCAATTTCCCAGAAAGAATGTGATGAATCAATGTATTGGCTGGAAATATTAATTGGAACAAATTATATTTCTCAAATAGAATTTGAGTCAATGCATAATCAATGTAGTGAAGTTTTGAAAATCATAAAAAGTATTATTATTACATCAAAGAAAAATAACAAATTAGTAAATTCATAACTCATACTTCATAACTCATAATTATTTTGAACGAAACCTTAGCTAAATATTTACCGGAACATGCTGTAAAACCTGCATTTGAGTTGATTGTTGCCAATCAGGTTCATCTGAAAATCGTAAATGAGCGACAAACGCGTCATGGTGATTACAGGCGTGGACATACCGGGAAACATGAAATTACAGTAAATTCGAGTTTAAATAAATATCGGTTTTTAATTACGTTAATTCACGAGATTGCACATCTGGTTGCTTTTGAAAAGTTTGGAAGAAATATAAAACCGCACGGGGATGAATGGAAATTTACATTTCAAAGATTAATGGTGCCATTTATTCGTCCGGAGATTTTCCCGGGACAATTATTACCGTTGTTAGCGAGGCATTTTAAGAATCCTACGGCAAGTAGTGATACCGATACTACTTTGTCTTTGGCTTTAAAGCAATACGACAAGGAAAACGATAAAAACTATGTTTTTGAGATTCCGTATGGAAGTGTTTTCAGAATAAAAAACGGAAAGATATTCAAGAAACTTGCCGTGAGAACAAAACGTTTTGAATGTATCGAAATAAGCTCAGGAAGAACCTATCTTTTTAATCCAAATGCGGAAGTCGAATTGATCAACATCCAGTAGAAATTCCAAAAAATAAATCCCAAATTCCAAACTTGCTTAGTTTTGGAATTGGGATTTATTTTTTGGAATTTTAAAAAAACATTACCCTTCTCTCAAATACGCTTCTCTTACTTTTTTAAACAGGTTTGAAGAATAAACAAACTTCACAATGTCTTTATTATCAGTTCTGAAGATTTCTTCTTTGGTTCCCTGCCACGCTTTTAAACCTTTTTTAAGGAATACGATGTTCTCGCCAATTTCCATAACCGAGTTCATATCGTGCGTATTAATTACGGTCGTAATATTATATTCTTTAGTGATTTCCTGAATCAGATTATCAATCAAAGTCGAAGTATTTGGATCTAAACCAGAGTTAGGTTCATCACAAAACAAATATTTTGGATTGTTTACAATCGCACGTGCAATCGCTACACGTTTTTGCATACCTCCTGAAATTTCTGAAGGTAATTTTCTGTGAGCATCAACTAAATTTACTCTTTCCAAAACAAAATCAACACGCTCTTTGATTTTGGCTCTATTATCGTTGGTGAACATTTTTAGAGGAAAAGCAACATTTTCTTCGACAGTCATCGAATCAAATAAGGCACTTCCCTGGAAAACCATTCCAATTTCCGTTCTCAATTCTCTTTTTTCATCGGGATCTAAATCAGCATAAACTCGTCCGTCAAATTCAATAGTTCCGGAATCAGGAATATGAATTCCTAATAAACTTTTTAATAAAACAGTTTTTCCAGATCCACTTTGTCCAATAATTAAGTTCGTTTTTCCAGTTTCAAAAACTGTCGAAACCCCTTTTAGAACTTTGCTATCTCCAAATGATTTTTCTAAATTTTTTACTTCTATCATGATCCCAGTAACAATTGTGTTAGTATATAATTAAAAAGAATGATTGAAACTGATGTCCAAACAAACGATACTGTACTTGCTTTTCCAACTTCTAAAGCCCCGCCTTTCATGTAATAACCATGAAATGATGGAATTGTTGCCAATAACATTGCAAAGATTAAAGTTTTGATAAAAGCATAAACAATATGAAACGGAATAAATTCCATTTGTGCACCATCAATAAAAGCCGCACTGGTTGTAAAGCCACCGTAAACACCAGCAAGCCATCCACCAAAAATTCCTAAAAACATACTGATTCCAATAACAAAAGGATATAATAGTAAGGCAATTATTTTAGGGAAAACCAAATAGTTTAATGAGTTTACACCCATAACTTCTAAGGCATCGATTTGCTCTGTAACACGCATTGTACCAATACTTGAGGTAATAAAAGATCCCATTTTTCCGGCCATAATAACCGAAATAAAAGTAGGGGCAAACTCTAAAATTACAGATTGACGAGTAGCAAAACCAATTAAATATTTTGGAATTAAAGGATTAGTTAAGTTTAAAGCTGTTTGTATGGCAACAACTCCTCCAACGAAGAAAGAAATAAAACAAACAATTCCGAGTGAGTCAATAATTAAATCATCTATTTCCTTGAAAATTAAGTTTCTCATTACAGGCCATTTGGTCTGTTTATTGAAAATTTCTTTCAGCATTAAAAAATATCTTCCTATCTGAGATAAGTAACGAATTAGCATCATAAGTTTTACAAATATTGGCTAAGGTAAAAATAAGTTATGAGTTTTGGGTTATGAGTTACCGATTTTCGGTTGTCTTTCGAATCAAATTAACTTTTGTTTCATTTTCTCAAAACGATATTTTCTTATAAATTTAGCCTGTTCAGGGGTAACTAATAAAGGTGTTTTTGCTTTTTTGGCTTTCCAGAATCCTCTGATATAATCAAAAAATAAGAACGGTTTTTTCTTCATCATAGCCAATTTTGCCGAAGCAATTGCCGTGATCCAGAAACCGTATCCTAAAGTATAAAAAGCTTCGCCTTGTTTATAACGTGCTGTTTTATTGTAATTTGCACCTGTTGGTTTTAAATGTTTTACATGTAGGGAAGCGTCTGTAACTATTTTCCAGTTATAGTATTTACAAAGTAATTCATCTACTGTATCCCAGCCCATTGCGGGTTTTAAACCTCCAATTTGCTGGAAAGTTTCTTTTCTGTAGGCTTTTAATGCACCACGAATATGATCTTTATCTGTTAGGTTTTCTAAAACCCAATCACCATTTTTTTCGATGTAGCAAAATCCGCCCACCATTCCGATTTTTGGATCAGATTGGAAATGATTGATAATGGTCTCAAAATAATTGGAAGGAAAAATTAAATCGCCGTCTATTTTTACAATAATATCATATTCTGAATCCAATGTTTCAAAACCTTTCTGAAAAGCCTGAATCACTTTGCTTCCCGGCATGTGAATCGCATCTGAAGTTTTATTAACCACAGAAATAAACGGATTTTCTTTTGCAAAACTCAAAACGATTTCTTCTGTTTTATCCGTTGAATTGTCATTTACAACCACAATTTTTGAAGGCAAAACGGTTTGAGAAACTAAAGATTGTAAGGTCAGGCCAATTAAATCCTGTTCGTTGTGCGCGGGAATAACGATGTAATATTTCATTTAAAAAATTTTAGATTTTAGATTTTAGATTTTAGATTTTTTTGCTTTTATCTAAAATTTAAAAACTAAATCATTAGTGTACAATCTAAATTTTCTCCGCGACAACAATATAATATCTTGGAGTGAAATATCTTAATAAGGGTCTAAAACCAAACTTTTTTACAGGATGTGTAAATTTTTGACGGTCGGTTATTTTCCAGCCTGTTTTTTCTAAAAGCCAGTCCAATTGCCAGTCTTCAAATTCATGATAATGTCTGTCCCACATATCTGTTTTTGAACGATATGCCGGAGAAAACCACAAGCGTAACGGAATTGAAATTAGCAATTTGTCACATTTTACGTTTTGTAAAATAGTGTATGGATTTAATAAATGTTCGAAAATTTCAAATGCCGTAAAAACAGTATATTCTTCTGTTTGCAAAGCCGTTTGATCGTTATCTAAATCTTCGCCTTTTGTATTTTTTACTGTATAACCATTCTCTTCCATTATTTTAGAGAACGGATTGGGTACACCAAAATCAAAAATGGTTTCTGATGTTTTGACATGTTTTTGTAAAAATTCTAAAGTAAGTTTGAATCTTTTATTGGGAAACGTTTTTTCGTACATGGGATTGGTTTTTAGCCCTTTCTATTATTTAAAGTTTGCAAATATAAAGATTCTACATCTTAAACTATTTCTAATTTAAAATTTTGTGCTTTTTTAATTCGACTTATTTGGTAGGATTTATGAGGCTTTACAAGGGGTGCCAAGATTTTGTAAGTATTTATTTTAAACTTTAACATTTAATTAACAATTCGATTTAATTTTGTGAGATTTATTTCTGTTAATTTGCTATTAAGTAAGTTAAAAGCTATTCAAATTATTTTAAAATTAAGATAATACGTATAATTTTAATCAGCAGACCTTATAAATAATTATGAAAAATATTATTGGTTCTTTTTATGGTGCTGCAATTTCAAATTTTTTTTAAAAGTATAATAAAAGGAATGAACAAAAGATATTTTTTAATACTCTTTTTAATTTTTTTCTTGCCGGTCAAAATATTTGCACAAATAAATATAAGCGGAAAAATTAAAAACCAAAATAACAAACCAATAGAATTATTGGAAATACAATTTCAAAACAAAGACTCTGTAATTGTAAAGAGTGAATTAACCAGCACAGATGGAGGTTTTACAGTTGCAATCGATAAAGGAGAATATTTAATGCTTGTAAAAGAATTGGGTAAAATAGTGCATAGACAAAAAGTTACTGTTGACCAGGATTTTAATATGGGTGTGATCGAAATATTTGAAAGTCAGGAGCGGCTTCAGGAAGTAACCATTACTTCAAAAAAGAAGCTAATAGTACGAAAAATAGACAGATTAGTTTTTAATGTAGAAAATTCTACATCAGCTATTGGAGGTGATGCGATTGATGCGTTGAAAATTACTCCTGGTTTAAGAGTAGAAAATGATCAGATTTCTATGATTGGTAAAAGTGGAATGTCTGTCATGATTGACGATAAATTGATACAATTATCTGGAGATGACTTAATAGGTTATTTAAAATCAATTCCATCTGGCAATATCAAAAGTATAGAGGTAATATCCAATCCGCCGGCAAAGTACGATGCAGAAGGGAATAGCGGAATTGTTAATATTAAATTGAAGAAAGCAAATGAAAATAGTATAAGCGGTAATTTAAAAACATCGTATACACAGGCCAAATATCCTTTGGGAAATTGGGGCGGCGGGCTAAATTATCAAAAAGATAAATTAACAGTTACGTCAAACATTAATTATAATAATGGAAGTAACGCTCCCTATCAGGAATACACAATAAATTACCCTAATTATACCTGGTTCGAAACCAACAAAGTGAGAAGTTTTCAAAATAGTTTAAGCGGCGGAGCTACTATCGATTATAAAGTTAATTCAAAAACAACAATGGGAATACAATATTCTGGCGCATTGAGCAAACCTATTCGTAAGGGAGTAAATACGTCAAGTATTACTAATGAGAATTTTGTTTTGGATTCGTTAATCGTAACTCCTTCTCGTTTAGGAATAGATAGAGAAACACATTCCATTAATTTCCATGCATTAACAAAAATGGATACGATTGGCACCCAGCTTTCAGTGGATGTAGATTATTTTAATTATGCTTCAGATTTGAATAATAGTTTTAATACGAATACTTTTTTGCCTGATGGAACGGAAGTCCCTAACAGGTACAGCGCCGCAAACAATTTAAGCAATCAAAATATTGATATCTATTCTGCAAAAGCAGATTTTGAGATGCCTTTGAAATGGATGAATCTTTCGTTTGGAGGAAAAGTATCTTTTATTAATAATGATAGCAATGTTTCCTACTTTAATACCACAAATTCATTCCCGGATTTTGATCCTTCAAAAAGCAATGTTTTTGATTATAAGGAAAACACACAGTCTGTGTATATATCTGGTAATAAAAAGTTGTCTCAGAAATGGGATCTTCAATTAGGTTTGAGATTAGAAAATACGCAAACGGAAGGCTATTCGGAAACCCTAAACCAAACAAACGAAAATAATTATTTAAAACTTTTTCCAACACTATATATAACGTATAAATTATCAGAAGAAGGTACTTTGGGATTCAATTATAATAGAAGAATCGACAGACCTGCTTTTTCAAAGTTAAATCCGTTTAGGTTTTATACTTCTTCTTTTAATTATTCTGAAGGAAATCCCTTTTTACAGCCCTATTTTACTGATAACATAGAATTATCTTATATCCATAAAAATCTTTATAGTTCTGTTTATGCTTATTACTTAAAAAATGGTTTTGACGAGGTATCATTTGTTTCGCCAGGATCCATAACTCAAATTGTAAGACCGGTTAATTTCTTTACAGAAAAGAGTATTGGCTGGGTAGAGAGTTACACTTTTAATAAGTGGAAATGGTGGGAAAGTAACAATCAATTGAATGTTTATTATTCGCAAACATCATCAGATATTCCAAACGTAATTTCTGATATTGAAAGCTGGACCTGTTCCTTTAATTCAAGCAATGTTTTTAATTTAAATAAATCTAAAACCATTAAATCAGAATTAAATTTTTCTTATAAATCGCCTTCAGTTGCAGGGAGCTATAAAGTATCAGGCTTTTATTATTTTGATACTGGATTCAGTTTTTTATTCCTTAAAAATAAACTTCAGGCAGCGGTTAATTTCATGGATGTATTCAGGACACAAAAGAAAACATTTGTGCAATACGTAAACGGGATAAAACAGGAAAACTTTGATTATCGCGATACGCAAAGAGTAAGGGTTTCATTGACTTGGAATTTTGGAAAATCAATAAAAGGTCAGAAGAAGAAATTCAGTAATGACGAAGAAAAAAAGAGAACGAATTAATGTAAATATTCCCATTTGGTAATTCATATTAAAAATGGGAATCTAAAATATACTTGCAAGGATACACCAACTCGAATCTAATGTGTTTAAACTTTTGATTATTAACAAATCATAATAATTATAATCATGAAAAAGACAAAATTTTCAAAAAAAGACCAAGAAGTTTTAGCAAAATCTTTATCGTTATTTCAAAATAACAGATTGAAAGATATCGTAGATCTATCAGGAGCTCAGGCTATTATCCCTTCATTTTCAAGATCTACTTGGGAAAGATCAGTAGAGACAGCAAATTAATTATTAAGAGGGAGTTATTTATAACTCCCTCTTACCCAAAAAAAAATTATGGCAAATAACACTGAAAATCTGAAATGTCGTTTTGCAGTAGTAAAAGTTGCAAGTAGATGTAATTTGAATTGTACCTATTGCTATGTTTACAATCAAGGCGATAAAACCTATCTGACTCAGCCTAAGGTTATGAGTGCAGAGGTTGTTAAATCTCTTATATACAGGATAAAAGAGCATTGTTTAGAACATGATATAAAAAATTTCACATTTATAATTCATGGAGGCGAACCATTACTGGCTCCCCAAAGTTTTTATGAAAATTTAGTTTCGACGTCAAAACAAATTCTTGAAGATACTGATATTAAATTGAGATTTTCCATGCAGACTAACGGTGTGCTTGTTACTAAAGAATGGTGTGATTTATTTAATAGATTGAATATCTCTATTGGAATAAGCATTGATGGCCCGGAATTATACAATGATATGTATCGTATATATCATTCAGGTAAAGGATCGTACCATGATATTGTAAAAGGAATTAAACTAGCCAATGAATACTCAAAAGTACCTGTAGGATTACTATCGGTTATTAATATAGATATTGAGCCTGAAATGCTTTATGATATGTATATTTCCTTAGATGTATCATCGGTTGATATTTTATTACCAGATGGGAACTATGAAAATATCCCTGAAAAACTAGCTCAGGATTTAGAAAACAACAGTACTTTACATGCTGACTGGATGATCAAAATGTTCGACTTATGGTTTAATGACACTACAAATAATTTGAAGATTGGTTACTTTGAAAGAATTATTCTAAGTGTTTTAGGTTATGATGTATCTGCAGATAGTATGGGTAATAAAAACACTGACGTACTTGTTATTGAAACAAATGGTGATATAGAATCATTAGATGTATTAAAAATATGCGGAGATGGTTTTACAAAAGGCGATGCCAATGTAAATCTCACAAGTTTTGATGATGCATTACAAACACCTTTGGCAAAAACGTATCAATTAAGTCATAAAATTTTATCTCCATTATGTAAAAAATGCAAGGTAAAAGAAATTTGCGGGGGAGGATATTTACCCCATCGTTTTTCTCATAATAAAGGCTTTGATAATCCTAGCGTTTATTGTGCCAACCTTATGAAACTAATAGTTCATATTCAAAACAGCATTATATCAAACTTGCCAGAAAAAGTAATACAAGATACTATGATTACGAAACTGGAATATGGACAAGAAACAGAAGTATAAGCTAATTAACATTTAACATGGAAGATCAATTTATAGATATATCCCTTGCACGTCATGCATTGCTATTTACTAATGAAAGCTGTGCTATTTTTACAACTGTAGAAAGCAAGTTTAATCATTTTGTAGACAATCTTTTTCTTAAATTTATCAAAGAAAATAATTTAGAAGAAAATTATAATAGGTTAAATGCTAAAGAAAGAAAAAAATTATTACAGACTCCTGAAGTACTAAATAAGCTGTTGTGGCAAAATGATTTTAAAAATGACCAGTTAAATTTATTTTTTTCTTATGCTATAGAGATGGAAGAAGCAAAATCAAAGAAGAAATTTGACTATGCTGAGTATTCTGATAGCTCTTGGACGTTAGACGGATCGTTCTTTATTAATCATACAGGTAATGATAATTTTGATACTTTTTCTACGCCATATTTATCAGATACCAAAATTCCAATTGATTGTTTTAGTGTATACAATAGAATTGACGAAGAACATATGCCTAAAGAATGGTTGTCTACAACATACGATTATTCTGAAGCCGAAGATTTGACCGATAATTTATCGAAGGTATATGACGGTTTTGATTCTATTGTAAAATGTTTGATTCAAAAGAATATTTATACCATACTATTAAGAAAAATACCCGAAAAGGAAACTCTTTTTACATCTGGATCAGATGGTGGTTATATCGGACGAATTGTTATTTGCAACGGACATACTGTTGAAGATAGTGTAATTGTTGATGCATTAGTGCATGAAGCCATACACGGTTTGTTGTATATGATTGATGAACTTAATGTGTGGCAGCCTGACAGAGAATTATCTAATAAAATAGGAAGAACGGTAGTTTCTCCATGGTCTAATAATTCAATAACAATACGAAATTTAGTGCAGGCTATTTACGTTTGGTATGGTTTGTATAATTTTTGGGATAAATATGGGCTTGCAATATCTGAAACATATAGAAATGACAGATTGAAATTAATTAGTAAAGGTTTTTTGTTGCTTGATCTTAGTCCATATAAAGAAATTTTAAATGAAAAAACATTTGAAGAATTATGTTTAATAAAAAATGGTTTCGCTTAAAAAATTTCCCTTTTTATTATCAACTTTCAAGTACAGATTGCGGGTTTGCCTGCTTGCGAATGATTAGTGAATATTACGGTAAAACGTATGCTGATGAGAATTTTACTGATGAACTTCAGTATAACGGAATATCTATCAAAAAACTGGAAGGTTTTGCTTCATCTCTGGGTTTTGATACTTTAATTGCTAAGACAGATTATGATTCTTTGGTAAATAATGCTCCCGTTCCTTTTGTTGCATTTTGGAATCAGAATCACTTTATAGTAGTACATAATATTAAAGATGAAAAAGTTCAGATAGCTGATCCTGAATTCGGTAAAACCACTTATTCAAAAGATGAATTTTTAAAAGGATGGTCGCAGAATCAGGAAGAAGGAGTTGTTTTGCTGTTAGAATCTAACGGGAATAATGAAGATAGAAATGACTCTAAAAAAACAGTTGGCGGGAACTTAGAATACATAATCCAATATTTAAAAAACCATAAAAAGCAATTGTTTTTAATTGCGCTGACGCTATTAATATCTTCTTTTATAGAGCTTATTTTTCCCTTTTTTACTCAAAAAATTATTGATAAAGGTGTAGGTCAAAAAAATATATCCCTTATTTATTTAATTCTGTTTGCTCAAATTACCCTATTTATTAGCAGGGTTAGTTTAGAATTTTATCGATCCTGGCTTTTTATTCATATTAGCAGCAGAATAAGCCTTTCTATAATCTCCGATTTTCTGGTTAAGTTAATGAAGCTGCCCCTGAAATTTTTTAACAGCAAAAATATTGGAGACTTAACACAAAGAATAAATGATCATAAAAGAATTGAAGCTTTTTTGTCAAAAGATCTTATTCAGACAGTGTTTTCTATTTTTACAATTGTAATTTATTCCTTTGTACTACTTTATTTTAATTTAGATATTTTTCTCATCATTTGTATTTGTACAACAGTAGAATTGCTGTGGATATTTAGCTTTTTAAAGAAAATTAAAATTTTAGATAAAAAAACATTTTCATTAGATGCAAAAGACCAAAACAAAATCTACGAGCTAATTAATTCAATGCATGAAATTAAATTGAATAACCTGGAAGAAAAGAAGCGAAATGAATGGCAGAAAATACAAACAAACATCTATGTAAATAATATCGATAAACTTAAAATTAATCAGCAATACGAGAGTTACAGGTTTATTAGTTTTCTTCAAAACATATTGGTTGTGTTTGTTTCTGCAATAGCAGTAATGGATGGAACGCTGACTATAGGAAGCATGCTGGCCATCATGTATATAATAGGAGGATTAAATGTTCCTATTAGCCAATTGATAAATTTTGTAATGCAATATCAATTGGTCAAAGTAAGTTTCGAAAGGTTAAATGAGATTCATAATAAACCGGATGAAGAAAATATAAGTAAAGTATCGAAATTAGATGAAATACAGGATATTAACATTAAGAACCTGAATTTTTCGTATGATAATTCCAATTATATTTTAAAGAATATTACATTAAAAATTCCAAAAGGGAAAACTACAGCTATTGTGGGTGTAAGCGGGAGTGGGAAAACGACTCTTCTAAAACTGCTTCTTAAATTTTATAAGCCTCAGGAAGGCAATTTGTTTTTAAACGAAACAGCTTTAGAGGAAATTGAAAATAAATTATGGAGAAATAAATGCGGCGTTATTCTGCAAGATAGTTTTGTGTTTTCAGATACCATTTCATATAATATTTCTTTAGAAGAAAATCCAAATCAGGAGAAATTACTGAATGCCGTAAAGCTTTCAAATATTAATGATTTTATAGATAAACTGCCTCTAAAATTAAATACACTAATAGGAACAGAAGGTGTGGGTATAAGTCAGGGACAGCGTCAGCGAATATTAATTGCAAGGGCTATTTATAAAGACCCGGACTATTTGTTTTTTGATGAAGCAACCAATTCGCTGGATGCAAAAAATGAAAGAATTATTGTGGAAAACATCGATTCTTTTTTCAAAAATAAAACTATGATTGTTGTGGCACACAGATTATCTACAGTAAAAAATGCAGATCAGATTGTTGTATTAGATAATGGAGAAATTACTGAAGTGGGGAGTCATAATGAATTAATTAAAAATAAAGGAAAATATTTTGAACTCATACAAAACCAATTAGAATTAGGAGAATGACAAAAAAAAATGAAAATAATGTATTAGGCAAAATACCCAATAAATTAACTTTTATTGGAATAGCGATATGCCTTATCAGTATAGGCGCTTTACTATTCGCTATCAATGTTTTGTTTTATTGATTTTAAAAGCATGACTAAGTATATATTATCTGTTTAAATAATTTATAATTAGTATATTATTAAAAAGCCCGTTTAACAATTTAATGTCAAACGGGCTTTATTATATTTATGAAGAAAAATTAATATCTATAAACAAATGCATTAACGTTCATTCCGGCTCCAACAGAAGCAAAAATGACAACATCGCCTTTATTAATTTCGTGATTTTCTAATTTTCCTTGTATCAAAAGGTCGTACAAAGTAGGTACGGTTGCTACACTTGAGTTTCCTAAATCGTGAATACTCATTGGCATGATATCTTTAGGTGCAGTTTTGTCGTAAAGTTTGTAAAAACGATCGACGATAGCTTCGTCCATTTTTTCATTTGCCTGATGAATTAAAATCTTTTTCACCTCATCGATTCCAATTCCGCTTTTATCTAAACAACTTTTCATTGCGCACGGAACCTGACTTAAGGCAAACTCGTAGATTTTACGACCGTACATTTTAATGTATTTTATATCCGGATCTAAATCTGGATTATATGATTTTCCGAAGTATAAAAAGTTCGCTTCGTCATTGGCAAAAGTAGCGCTTTCGTAAGATAGTAAACCAGTTTCATCATCTTCAGAAGCTTCTAAAATCGAAGCACCCGCTCCATCAGAATAAATCATAGAATCGCGATCGTGATCGTCTACAACTCTTGATAAAGTTTCAGCTCCAATAACCAAAACTCTTTTTGCCATTCCGGATTTAATAAATGCATTGGCTTGCAAGACACCTTCAATCCAGCCCGGACATCCAAAAAGAATATCATAAGCGACACATTTAGGGTTTTTGATATCTAGTTTATTCTTAACGCGTGTTGCCAAACTAGGTAAAATATCAGTTTGATTTGTACCTGTTTTTACGTCGCCAAAATTGTGAGCAAAAATGATATAATCTAAAGTTTCACGATCTATATTAGCATTTTCTAGTGCTCTTTCAGCAGCAAAAAAAGCTAAATCAGATGAAGTATGATGATCTTCGGCATAACGGCGGTTTTCGATCCCGGTAATACCTTTAAATTTTTTAATTACAACTTCATTCGGATATCCGAAAGGAGTTCCGTCTTCATTCAAAAAAATATGTTTATCAAAGTCAGTATTCTTAACTTCTTTATTAGGAATGTAACTTCCTATGCCTATTATTTTTATTTTCATTATTCCTTAATTATCCGATAAATTTATTGCTAAATTATAAATAAATTTATGATAACTATCATAAAAAATACTATGCACGCATATAATTATGAAATAGTAATTTTTTTATGGATATATTGTTTATTTTCTAATGATTTTGTGATTTTATCGAGATTTCAAACGTTTGCGAATTGTTTGCCAAGTTATTTTTATTTCGCCGAGTTCTTAAAACCATTTTGATTTTGTTATAAATGAAACGGAAGATTTTAAAAGTGTTAAAATAGAAAACCTGAAACAAAAAATAAACCCGACAGGTTTTTAAAACCTGTCGGGTTTGGCAATTTATAATAAAAGAAAACTTATTTCTTAGTTTTCCATGTAAGCTTCAATAGGAGCACAGCTGCAGATTAAGTTTCTGTCACCGTATGCATCATCTACACGACGAACAGATGGCCAGAATTTATTTTCAGCGATGTAATCTAATGGGTAAGCCGCTTTTTCTCTTGTATAAGGGAAATCCCAGTTATCAGTAGTTAACATTGCCAATGTGTGAGGTGCATTTTTTAATACATTGTTTTTATCATCGGCTGTTGCAGCTTCGATCTCTTTTCTGATTGAAATAAGAGCATCACAAAAACGATCTAATTCTGCTAAATCTTCAGATTCAGTTGGTTCGATCATTAAAGTTCCAGCAACCGGGAAAGAAACAGTAGGAGCGTGGAAACCGTAATCCATTAAACGTTTCGCGATATCCCCAACTTCAATTCCGTTTTCTTTAAACGAACGACAATCTAAAATCATTTCGTGAGCCGCTCTTCCGCATTCTCCAGTGTAAAGAATTGGGTAATGTCCTTCGAAACGGGCTTTCATATAGTTAGCATTCAAAATAGCGTGTTCTGTAGCGCTTTTTAATCCTTCAGCACCCATCATTGTGATGTAGCCGTAAGAAATTAAACAAACCAAAGCAGATCCGTAAGGTGCAGATGAAATAGCGGTAATAGCCTGATCACCACCAACTTTTAAGATTGGGTTTGTTGGTAAAAACGGAACCAGTTTTTCGTTCACACAAATTGGTCCAACTCCAGGTCCGCCACCACCGTGAGGGATAGCGAATGTTTTGTGTAAGTTTAAGTGACAAACGTCAGCACCAATTGTAGCCGGATTTGTTAATCCAACTTGCGCGTTCATGTTTGCACCATCCATATATACTAATCCGCCATTTTCGTGAATTAATTTTGTGATTTCGATAATAGAAGATTCAAAAACGCCATGAGTAGAAGGATACGTTACCATTAAACAAGATAAATCATCTTTATGTTCAATCGCTTTTTCTCTTAAATCTTCTACATCAATATTTCCTTCCGGAGTAGTTTTGGTAACGATAATTTTCATTCCGGCCATCGCTGCAGAAGCAGGATTTGTTCCGTGCGCTGATGATGGAATCAAACATACATTACGGTGACCTTCATTTCTTGACAAATGGTAAGCACGGATTGCCATTAAACCAGCATATTCTCCCTGAGCTCCTGAGTTAGGCTGTAATGTTGTTCCGGCAAAACCGGTAATTACATTTAATTGTTGCTCTAGTTTTTTAAGCATTGTGATATAACCTTCAGCTTGTTCTACTGGTGCAAAAGGGTGAATGCTGTTCCAGTTTGGCATTGATAAAGGCAACATTTCTGAAGCTGCGTTTAATTTCATTGTACAAGAACCTAATGAAATCATTGAGTGATTCAATGATAAATCTTTACGCTCTAATTTTTTGATGTAACGCATGATCTGACTTTCTGAATGATGATTGTTGAATACATCATGCGTCAAGAAAGAAGACGTTCTTTCTAATGAAGCCGGTAATTGACTTGCAGCAGTTAATTCAGAAACGGTAAAAGTTTCTTTTCCTAAAGCTTCAGCAAAAATCGAAATTATTTGATTGATATCGGCAATTGAAGTTGTTTCGTTGAATGAAATCGAAATCGTATCGGCATCAACATAAAAGAAGTTTACTTCGTTTTTCTCCGCTACGGCTTTTACTTTTTGAGCATCTGCTTTTACTAAAATAGTATCAAAGTAAGCCGTGTTGGTTTGGTAAACCCCTAATTTATTTAAAGCTTCAGCAGCAGTAACTGCCGATGCGTGAACTTTTCCAGCTATATATTGTAGTCCTTTTGGTCCGTGGTAAACTGCATACATTCCGGCCATAACCGCTAATAAAACCTGAGCTGTACAAATATTTGAAGTTGCTTTTTCACGTTTAATGTGCTGCTCACGAGTTCCTAACGCCATACGTAAAGCACGGTTTCCGTTTACATCAATAGAAACTCCAATAATACGACCTGGCATAGATCGTTTGTACTCATCTTTAGTGGCAAAATAAGCAGCGTGAGGACCACCATAACCCATTGGTACACCAAAACGTTGTGTAGTTCCAACTACAACTGCAGCTCCCATTTCTCCCGGAGAAGTTAAGGCAGCCAATGATAAAATATCTGCAGCAAAGGCAACTTTGATTTCGTTTTCTTTTGCTTTAGCAACAAAAGCACTGTAATCGTTTACCTGACCATATTTTCCTGGGTATTGCAAAATAGCTCCGAAAAACTCATTTGAAAAATCAAAGTTTTCGTGGTTACCAACAACTAATTCAATTCCAATAGGAGTTGAACGTGTTTGCAGGATAGATAAAGTTTGTGGTAAAATTTCTTCAGAAACGAAGAATTTGTTTGTATTGTTTTTCTTTTGGTCACGTGTACGAACGTCAAACAGCAAAGCCATAGCTTCTGCAGCTGCAGTTCCTTCATCTAATAAAGATGCGTTTGCAATTTCCATTCCTGTTAATTCAATAACAGTAGTCTGGAAATTTAAAATAGCTTCAAGACGACCTTGAGCAATTTCTGCCTGATAAGGCGTATAAGCTGTATACCATCCTGGATTTTCAAAGATATTTCTTTGAATTGGAGCCGGAACAATAGTGGGATGATAACCCAAACCAATGTATGATTTGAATACTTTGTTTTTCTTTCCCAGTTCCTGAATGTGATTTGCAAATTCGTATTCCGTCATTGCAGGATCCAAATTCAAAGGCGCTTTTAAACGAATATCATCCGGAAGAGTTTCGTAAACAAGTTGTTCAATCGATTCCACTCCAATAGTCTTTAACATGTGTTGAAGATCTGTTTCTCTTGGGCCAATGTGTCTTAAAGCAAAAGCATCTGTTCTCATTTGTAGCTATCTATTTTTTTAAGGGCAATGCAATTAACAGCGCGTAATCTTCATTTGATCAAGTCTACACAAGGTTTATTACATTTTATAGTAAATGTGTTGTTTTTTGTGGCGCAAAATTAAGTATTATTAATAATTTAATAGGTATTTTTAACTTCAATTTTTATGAAATTTCTAACTAAAGAGTTGATTTGTTAATAATTGATTAGATTTAAGGGATGAAAGTGTTGAAACAAATATTCGATTTTTACCTCCATAGCAGTATTCATGTGGCTTTGTCGTGTTACGCATTAGTTCATATTACATTTTATTTCTTTCATATTCAATATGATGAGCCAATGGCTTTGTTCGTTTTTTTCGGAACAATTGTGGGGTATAATTTTGTTAAATACGATGCTTTGGTTCGGGTGAAAAAAAAACCAATCGGGAATCAGTTAAAAATTATAGCTGTTTTAAGTTTCGTTTCGCTCATTTTGGTTGGCTATTATTTTTTTCAATTAAAAAGAATAACCCAAATAGTCTCTTTTGGAATATTTGCCATAACCGCACTTTACACACTTCCGTTTTTTCCAAATCGAAAAAATGCCCGAAACTGGGCTGGCGTAAAAATCTACATTGTTGCGCTTTGTTGGGTAGGGGCGACGTTGGTTTTACCTTATATAAATGCCGAAATTCCTTTTACAGGTAATTTTTTCATCAAATGTATTCAGCGTTTTGTACTGGTTTTTGTGCTGATTTTAGTTTTCGAAATTTTAGATTTAGCCAATGATGATCCGCATTTAAAAACCGTTCCGCAGACAATTGGCGTAAAGAAAACCAAGATTTTAGGTTTCTTATTATTAATTCCGTTTTGGATTGTCGGCATTTTGAGTTTTACTTTTCACGATCTCATGATCAACCTCATCATGGTCACTATGCTCATGTTGTTTATCGCTTTTGCAAACCCAAATCGGTCCAAATATTATACTTCTTTCTGGGTCGAAAGTGTACCAATTTTTTGGTGGCTGATGATTGTAATGTTCTAAAATAAAATAAGTTTTTAGGCGTGTCCCTCCGGGTCGGGCTATCCGCTGCAAGTCCTCGCTCTTCCTTCGTCAGGCTGTGGGCTTTCCATTTCTATCTCACGCAAACCGTAAAGCGAGAAAATTCATTTTCAAAAGAAAATTTTAGATGATTTATTTGAGTTGTCTCCGGCTTTAGCTGAAGGAAAAGAGGAATAAATAAAAATGGCTTTAGCCAAATATTTTATTCTTCACTTAAATTATACTAATTTCTGAAACCTCTTTTAAGGTTTTATTTCTTTCCAAAAGAAATTTTGTCAGGTGTTTTTCCAGAAATAAAATATCAAATAATTCTCCAAATAACCCAAACGGAGTTTCATATTGCAATTTATCTTTCATAACTGTAAAACCATTTTGTTCTTCAAAAAAATGTTCATGTCTGAAGGTTTTGAATTTTCCTTTTTCCATTTCATCCACAAAATAATCGTAGAAATCCATAGCGGTAATTTTACTTTTATGTGTAAGATAAAACCCGAAATGTTTGCCGCGCCAGGTAACCGTTTCATTTAAATTGATTAAACCTGAGGTTACTCCGGAAATTGCTTTTTCACTTGTTTTACTCGCAGATTTCTGGTGAATATCAATATTTCGTGAAGCATCAAAAACGATTTGTTTTGGTGCTTTTATTTTTGTTGTCAGGTTTATTGTTGTCATTATTTGAAGTTTATTTTTGAACGTAATCTTTGTCAAAGTTTTAAACTTTGACAAAGATGTTTAGCGTATTAAATTTTGAAAAGCTTTATCAATATCTCCAAACTTAAATTGAAACTCATTATCCAAAAGTCGTTTCGGAATCACATTTCTGCTTTTCAAAACCAGTTCAGCTTCTGTACGAATAATAGAAGATCCAATTTTTAAAAGAAAAACATTCATCGGAATTCCAAAAGGAAAACCAACTGCTTTCCGAAGTTTCTTCATAAAATCGATATTTCGAATTGGTTCCGGAGAAACAACATTTATAACTCCGGTCATTTCTTTTTGAATGATATAATCAACTGCATTGGCAAAATCTTCTTCGTGAATCCAACTCACAAACTGATTTCCCTTTCCTTGTTTTCCTCCAAAAGCTGTTTTTGCCAAAGTCTTTAGCGGAATGAATGCACCGCCATTTTTACCTAAAACAATCGAAGTTCGCAAAGCCGTTTTTAAAGTATTTGGAGTTTCGGTTTTAAAGAATGCTTTTTCCCAGGAAAGCGCCACATTAATAGAAAAATCATTTCCAATTTCGCCATTCACCTCATCCATTTGTTTATCCAAAGAAAAACGATAAATAGTAGAGGTTGATGAATTCAGCCAGTGTTTCGGTGGATTTATACAATTTAAAACCGCTTTATTCAAAATCCTTGTGCTTTGAATTCTTGACCACAAAATCTCTTTTTTATTTTCTTTCGTATAACGACAATCAACAGATTTTCCTGCGAGATTGATTAGAACAGTTGCATTTTCGAGTTCAGTTTCCCAACCAGAAAAAGTTTTTGCGTTCCAGTTTACATATTTAATTCCATCAATTGTTTTAGATTTTCCTCTGGTCAGAATTACAATTTCGTCAAATTTATCTTTAAAGTGATGAATTAAAACCTGTCCTAAAAATCCTGTTCCGGCTGCTATTATGAGTTTGCTCATTGGTGTTGTTATTGAGATTAAACCTGACAGGTTTTTAAAACATAAGTGTTCGGAAGAAAAAATGTTCTTTGAAATATTTTCATAAATTAGTTTGTTTAATTTTCATTTTATGAGAAATAAAGTTTCTGTTAAGTCGCTTTTATCAC
>Ga0307411_10000021_pt1 | contig 65191 bp, 113 predicted proteins | sample DK1Ometagenome_2_FD_203712 | JGI IMG/M metagenome (GOLD analysis project Ga0307411, IMG submission 203712) | Maize rhizosphere microbial communities from greenhouse at UC Davis, California, United States - DK15-O-1 | ecosystem: Host-associated > Plants > Roots > Rhizosphere > Soil | place...
GTCCGGCTCGCCCTACCCCCGGGGGGTACCCCCCCACCCCATCGCGCGCTTGCGCAGATGCACGTGCAGATGCACGTGAGGCAGCATGCGCATTTCACCCCGACATGTCGTCCATGTCAAGTCATGTGCAGATGCATGTGCAGATGCACGGGCGAATGCATGTGCATCAGATAGCTTGGCAGGCCACCCTGCGTTAATCCATTGTGGTCACTGGGGCGTGTCCACTAGGGATGCACGCGCCTGCCTCATGAATCACATCCATGTGAATCACACATTGGTAATTACATACTTAAAACTCACAGAACTGTAATTTATTCTTGGGGCTAATGTGTTTGCGCCCACATTCATTATTACCCCTTGACAATGGCCCCCCGAAGGCCCCTTACACCAATGTAATTACATCATCATTGCAATTGATAGTGAAGTTCCACCCTACGGGGGATGACGCCATAGGCGGCCAAAATTGACATCCCCCTATAGGGAGGCCGCATTCTCTGAGATAGCGCGCCTACGTCCGTCTCAATGCCCTTTGCGAGCCTCATACTTTCGGCCAGCAGCATCCGCGTGTGCGACGTCACTTGGCATGTTGCCAGGCCGCCTGGTACACGCGCGGTTTCCTTTCTGCACTCACCGCCCCCTGCCGACGCCCCTGCCGAACGCACGGACCCCTATGCGCGACACCGCAAAAGATCCACCCCAGGGTGTAGGCGGGTCTCCGATGTGCGACCCATTATTAGTAGTGAAGTTGATCGGCACGGTCAGTCGGGTGACACCAAAGGCCGTGCGCACGCTCATTGAGAACTGAACAAAGGCAACCCGCACTGACTGACGCGAGCCGCTGGCAGTCCGCGACGATGGCGCTTTACACGCGCCGAGCGGACCTAGGCACGACAACCGGAGACCGCACTCCGGAACGCGCCACGCAAACGACAGAGTGCGACTGTTGTACGTCGATCCACACGGGAGTGTGCATGCGACACAGCAAGACATGAACACCACCGCATTACCTACCTACTTAGTCTCTGGGCATCCGGCCGACCGGCCTTACTGCCGACCTAGACGAACCCCTACCGATCGACGCGCCTACGGGTGTCTGTCCGATCGCTACGGTTCGTCGCCCTCATGTCGGCCGGATGCACGGGGAGTGCGTAGGACGCACGCACCCGAAGGAAGGAACCCATGGTGGGTTCACCTCGCAACCGAACGCCCCTGAAAGGCAGACCCGTGCCCACACCCACCATCACTCGCTATCACGTGCAGTGGCGTTTCGTCGCCGGTTTCGCCGATGAGGACAATATCGGTTTGCAGAATTCCACTGTGGCCGTGACGGATGGCTACACGACGTTTGAGTCCATCCGAACGATCCTGTCGGTCCGCGAGACGGGTCGTCAGACCCCGGAGATCATCGACGTCCTGACCATCACCAAGCTTGAGGTGTCCGCGAGGCCCTCTGATGTGTGACCGCGAAACCGGCACGGGCGCCACGTGCCAGCACAAGGCCCGGTACTCGGTTCACATCGACACGAATCCGTTTCCGAACAAATGCAACCCGCACTGACTGACGCGAGCCGCTGGCAGTCCGCGACGATGGCGCTTTACACGCGCCGAGCGGACCTAGGCCTGACGACCGGAGACCGCGTGTCTCGCGTGGAGACTGCCAGCAAGCGGCAGGCCGAAAAGTTGTTCGCCCGCATCATGTCCGCCTGAAGGGAATCCCCAATGGACACCATCACTCCTGGCGCCTTCATTCACTTGCGCATGGTTGCGAACGTTCTGCAAACCAGCCCCGTAGCCTCGCTGGCCGGTGTGGGTCAATTGCTAACCGAGCGCTTGCAGCGCCCTATCACCGAGGAAGAGGGGCAGACGCTCCGAGACGGACTACGAGTACTCATCGACGTTGCCTGAAAGGCACCCCACGGAATCCCCCGCCAGCGTTGAAAGGAATCCCCTCCATGTTTCAACCCACACACCGTTGCGTGGCGCCGGATGGCCGGACCATTGAACTTCAAGTTCTCCGACGCGGACACGAGGTGGACTACCGCGTAACGATCGATGGTGAGACGGACATGTTTTACCAAAACAGTGACGGAGCCGCGTGCGTACGCCGATTCGATGAACTGACGTTTGGTTCCGACGCCCCGACACACAAAGTTAGTCCCACCCACTACCGCGTCCAATGGCGTCGCACCGACGCCGACGACATCCGCATGTCCACTGTGGCAATCACGGCTGGCTACACGACGTTTGAAGCAATCCGCACGATTCTCGCGGTGAAGGAGACCGGTCGGCAGACCCCGGAGCTGATCGACGTACTGACCGTGACGAAGCTTGAGGAGAACGCATGACCACGATTCGCCTGAAAGACATCGATCACGCGTCGTCCGCCGTCGCCTACCAGCAGTGCCAAGAACGGCAGGGTGTTACCGAAATCGATGATTCGGTGGCTGCCGCTATCGCGTCTTGGTGGCAGTCACCTGGCACGTCCGGCCGAGCGTTTGCCGCGCTGGCTAGCGGCGCACCGGTCGAGTCGTCCGATGTCTTGGATGACGTGTCGGACGCCTTGCACACCGCGTCGGTCTGGGATGGCCGCGACCGGTTGGCGCTGGAAATGCTCGCCACCTGGGCACTCAACTACTCCGCCTGAGAGGGATTCACCATGCTCACTTACCCCACGAACGACGCGCCGCTCCGGCAGATGATCCGGGAAGCGATAGGGGTGCACCCGTCCACCTGGGCGCGGAACTTCCCGAACAACTCGTCTGAGTCGGAGCTGACTCGCGTCCGGGAACTGTTCGACATCTACACGCGGTGTATCGCGTTGACGCTCGGCGCGGTCTACCCAGACACGGCCTATGACCCGACCGCTATGGGCGAGTGGTCACGGGACTTGTCCCGGGTGCGCCGAGCGCTGGCCGAAACCGCAGAGGAGCGCTACATGCCGATTCGTGGGCTCGATATCGCGGTGCGCCGCCTCATGAAACTGTCCATTGCCGACGCTACCAACGCTGCTTGAAAGGGACTCACCATGGCTCCGAACGGCTTCACGGATCACGGAACGATCTGGGTTTGCGCGTGTTGCATGCTCGTCCACGCGAATGGTGAGTGTGCCGACGACTGCCACAGTGCCGAACCGTGGTCTCAACTTCCGACGGCGGACGGTTGGGATGCCGCCATGGGCACGGGCGAGCATTCGGAGTACTGCACTCCGGAGGATCGGGAGGAAGGATGCGACTGTGACCACACCTCGTTTTCGTGGTCTGCTTGCGATGGGTGCGGTAGCTCGCTTGGTGGCGACCGCTACGCATTCACGTTGCGCCGCGTTGCCACTCCGGCCTCCGCGCTCTGACCCGCTTTCGTCCTGCCCCGGTACACGGATGTACCGGTCGGGCGCGATGGCGCTTCAGGCTTCCTCCTGATGCCCTTACCGATCCCCTTTGGAGACACCCATGTCCACAATCAAGGTCCCGGTCACTCTGACGCTCGATATCGACCCTCAAATGTGGGATCTAGCGTTCGGTACGGGAACGGACGAGGCGGCAGTGCGTGATGACGTACGCGCATACCTCGTGAACTACTTCACAGGCGCCGATCTTTTGGATCTGGCAGTCCAGCAAACCATCGCGTTCAAAAAGCCCCGTAACTGAAAGGAACCCCCGATGCCTCGCGCCTACCGTCCGAAGCCGTTCGACCCGAAGCCGTTTGAACCGGGTGCTGTGATCACCGCACGGGCGACCTTGCGGCGTACCTGTTCCGCGTTGCTGGCGCGATCGGCGCAGAGGTGTGGTGGCGCAACACCGTTGACGATTTCTCGACCGGGAACAAGTGCGACGCGGTGACGCTCGGACAGCTCTCGGCGCGTCTGTCAACGTCGGCACGGTGGCGCCGGATCGCTTCCTCTGCCTCTCTCTGACGCGCTTTCGTCCCGCCCCGGTACACGGATGTACCGGTTGGGCGCGATGGCGCTTCAGCGTCCACCACGGAACCCTTGAAAGGCATCGCGTGAAGTTCATTCTAGAACTGTGGCCCGATCTCCCCTCCGATGCGACGCCTAGCGAATTGGTCCGCTACGCGGTTGCCAGTATCGCCAGAAACCCTGATCTAGTGTGGACGATCACGGATGACGAGGGAAATGTGGTCGCCGATGACGTCCGTTCCCTCGCCCCCTGAAAGGAATCCCATGTCTCAGAACGTTGAAGTGTTCATCGGTGCCGAACGGGTCCCGTCCTACGGCCAGTGGTTGCAGGTGGATCCGGATCCGGAGGTGACGAACGATCGCGTGAAGCGGGTAGCGGCTCACATCGCCGAACGATTCGGGGGCGCCGAAGTACGGCGCCTACCGAGCGGTGTGGGTGACGCCTGATGAGCCGTTACCGGGGGATGCCTAGCGCGCTCTGTGCGTCGTGATCCCGCCGCAGGTCTCTACCCGTTCCGCTGCCTTGCGCATGCCCTGGTCGGCCGACAGGTGGGAGCACGACTACTACGCCGACACCCCTGGGAGCCGCGCCCACAATGCCGCGCAAGCCGCTAAGTCCGTCCGTGCGCAACGCACTACTGCCCTCGCATCCTGATTGGAATCCGCAATGAACATCCATGCTTTCACTGACTTACTGACGATGGTCGGGGCAAGCCTTTCCCACCTAACGGGCGAACGCTGGCATGTCTCGGAGTATGCGACTCGCGAAAACCCGATGCACGCGAAGCTGTCCGGACCAAACGATGCCGCGCTGTGGGTGAACGCGCAGTCGTACACGGCGCCGGGGAAGCTGATCATCTCCGGCCACTTCCCGGAACACGACCTGTACAACGTGGGTTCCCATTCGATCAACGTGGGCGAGACTCGCGGCGCGGACGCGATCGCGAAGGAGATCAACCGGCGTTTACTGCCGGGTTACCTCGCGGACCTTGACCGGGTTCACGAGCGCATCGCTTACACCGCCAATAGTCATGAGGCGCGTCTGGCGCTGGCCACGGAGTTGGCGGAGCTGATCGGCGGCGAGGTCCGCGACGACGACCGCCACACCGAAACGAGAGCGGTCACGCGGGGCGGCCGGAGCATTGAGGCGCGTCTGAGTTTCACCGCCGACACGGTGTATCTGAAAGCGGACGTGACGCCTGATGAGATGCGGGCTATCGCCGCGATCCTCAACCCCTGAAAGGAACACGAGACGTGAACAAGATTCCTGGCGAGGCGTACGACGAACCGGTGTTCGTCATCTCCGCTGGTCTGTTGTGGGAGCGGCTGGGGCGCGAACTGACCGACGACGAGAAGGAAGCGGTAGCGGAGGCGATCCAGTGGTCATCGATTTACGAGGCGCTTGACGAAATCCTGGCGGGCGCCGGTATGTCCGCAGACGAAGAGACCGGCGCGACCGCGTTCATCGACGCATCTACCCTCGCATCCTGAAAGGAATCCCCCGTGCCGAACATCGGTGAACTGAACCCCGCCCACCGGGCGGATGTGATGGCCGCTTTCGCGATCGTCCGTGAGGTGTGGCCTACGGCCACAAAGGCGTGGCTGACTTCCCACGACGACGACCCGGATTCCCCGGGCGGCTGGGTCCTGACGGATGTGGTCCTGTCGGACGGTTCGATGGTAGAGGCGGATTGCGACCGCATGCCCGGTGACACGTGGGATGACGTGCACGCGTTGCTGCTGACGGTGCCGAGGGGGGCGTGGGGTGACCGGAACACGGATTCGGATCTGACGATCGATCTGTTGACCGGCGCGTGGCTGAAGGATGAAACGGAGCCGTCGTGAGTAACGCCATGTTCGTGGTGACGTGGACGGAGACGCTTGAGGTGTCCTGCACGGCACGGGTGACCGCGTCGGAGTTGGCGGCACTGGCGGAGCCGTTCCCGGGATTCGGCCCGGTGTCGACCGATGATCCTGCTTCCCTTGAGGAGGTCATCGCGGACCCGGACAGTTTCGGCCTGCCGGACACCCTGTCCACGCTGCGTGGGGTGGAACGCGTCGACGTCGACTTCACGCGGGATCAGATCAGCATCGAACGGGAGGGGCAGGCATGACCATCTTCGACCCAATGAGGAGAGGAGCGCACGATGACCCCGGATGAGGCGTACGCGGCGTTGGGACGGCTGGTGTCCAACCCGGCCGCACCGGACGACATTCGCCGCGCCTGGCGTGCCCTTGACGGGGCGCTACGAAGCGATGGGGACTTGCCGGTGGCGTGGGCGCGCTTGTCGTCCACAGCGGCGGCTGCCCGTGCCGGCTTCGACAACCCGAACCGGTGGCGGGACATGGTCAGTAAGGGCTACGCGCCTCCGGCGGACGGCACCGATGATGTGGGCCGTTCGTGGTGGCATCCGGCGACGGTGGACGCGTACCGGAGGGACGGCTGGCAGCGGGTTCCGGATCAGCGTGACCCGGGGGCGCCTCCGCCGCTGGCCGGGCCGGGCGCCACGTCGGAGGCGTGGGCGCAGTGGGCGACCGCGCACGGGGTGACGGTGGACGCGTCGGAGGGCCGGGTGTTGATTCAGGACGCGTGCCGAGCCGCTGGGCTGATCGGATGACGCGCCGGGTGTTGAACGAGATTCATGTGCGGCTGGCCGGTGAGCGGTTTTGGTTGGCGTTCCGCGCGGGCGAGGAGGGCAACATCGCTACCCGCGCGTTCGATGAGACGGTGGAGGCGGCGCGGGCGGAGTACCGGGCGCTGCCGTGGTGGCGACGACTGAAGGGCTAACGCCCCGCGATGATCACCGCGACCACCGCGAGCACGCCGAGCGCGGGCCACGTCACGGCCCGCCAGGCGGCCCACCGGGCGCGCCGTAGTTTCCGTTCTTTGACGCGCTGCGCGGCATGGTCGGTCCACGTGGCCACGGCTGTCTGATAGACGCGGCCGGCGTAGAAACCGGCGACGACACCGGCCAGCACCATCACCCCCGTCACCCCTGACCGGCCCCCACGGCCATGACATCGTTCACGTCCCACCGGGTGATCGTGGACCGGCCGACCCGTACCTGTCCGAGCGGTTCCACCTGGTTGGCCCGCATGATTTTCGGCAGTGTCTTCACGTCGACTTGCAGCAGCCAGGCCGCTTGTTCAGAGTTCACTACCCGACGCATTGGAGTCCCCCCGTGCTCGTCTCAACCAGCGTGTACGCAGCCGAATGCCTGCACTGCTTCCGCCACATCGACAGCCACACCCCGACGGGTGAGGCCCCGACTGAATGGCGGGACCGCACCGACCATGGCGGGCACTGCCCAGCTCCGGCGGCAGCCCCGGAACACCTCCACGTTCCGGCGACCGAGCCGCGATTGATGGACACCATCGAAATGGAGCTGTAGCTGTGTGCCTCCCACCCTGGTACGTGGGGTTGCTCCACGCGGCGGACGGCCTGCCGGAGTGGCCCGACTACCGGTCGGCGACCGATCGTGACGACTACCGTCGTGGCTACCGCGCCGGACGTTCGGCCAACCACCCCACCCGCACCCTGCACCTGAACGGAACAGCCCGATGAGTGAGTACGACGCGTTGGAACGCCGGATCGCGGCGATTGAGTCCCGCCTTGACATGGAAGCGGGTTTGCGGGCGTCGATGGACCGCGACCTGGCGGACGTGAAGGTGTGGACGCACCAGAACACCCGCATGTTGCAGGCGGTCGAACGTACCCAGTCCGAGCACACGGAGACGCTGCGTGAGCAAACCGAGCGTCTCGACGCGATCGAAGGCAGCCTCACCGAGGTCAGAACCGGGGTGAACCGCATCGTGATCATGCTCGACCGCCTGATCGAACGCGACGAAAACCCAGACGTGCCGTGAACCTTCCGGACGGGGGCGACGCTGAGGAACGCGCCCGCCGTCGCCGGGCGTCGGTCGCGGAGCATCTCGCGGACCCGGACCGGCCCCGCCTGCCCCCCAGCGAGGTGCGCAGGGTCCTCGCGGAGGTGCGGGCGGAGACAGACATGACCACACGCACCGGAGAGGGACGCCTGATGCCCGAGGACACGGACCGGCCCGATGTCACGGTGTCCCCGTGGATGGAGATTCACCCCGCCTCTTCGGCTTGACGGCGCAGCCACAGGAAGTAGCGGCGGTCCCAGCGGGTGTGGCAGTCGCGGCAGGTGACGGAGTCGGCCAGGACGGGGTCGATCCACAGTTCCCGGCCGCAGACTTGCCCGTCTTCGGTGTGGGGGCACGGCCCGAGGTAGATCTTGTGGGCGCCGTACCCGCACGCGTTCCACGCCCGTTGCCGGGTGTCGTGGAGGGCTTGGGCGACGGAGGCGAGTTCTTCCGGGTCGACGCGTTCGGCGTACCGGTCGAGCCACGCGATGAGGAATTTACTGTCACGTTCGACGGCGTTGTCGGTGTCGGCGTTGCCCTGGTGCCACTCGTCGGGCAAGTCGCACGCCCCTCGCACTAGCACCCGCACGGTCGACAGGACGGTGGCGATGGACAGCGCCCCGCCGTTGTCGCCGCCGGGTAGCGGTCCGGCGGTGGCCGGTCCTCGTAGGTTGGCGGCGTCGAGGCGTAGTGGGAGGGGTGGGGTGCGGCTGCCGCCGACGCGCGGTTCGGTGTTGCCGGCGCCGGGGGTGAGTGTGGCTGCGAGTGTGTGGTAGAGCTCGGGGAGGTCGGCGACGTCGGCGACGGTGCGTCCGCGGCAGCGTTGGCACCAGCCGGGGTGCGGGGTGCCGTCGGGGTTTGCCCAGCCGCAGATGGCGCATTCGCGGTTCATCGCCCGTTCCCCGGATCGGTGTAGTTGACCAGCCGCCACAGTTCTCCGACGAGATGTTCGTCGCTGATGTCGGTGAGATCGGGCAGCGTGTACCAGGTGCTGCGAGCGTGGATGACGCGGCGCACCCCAGCGGCTTTGCGACTGACGGTGATCCGGATTTCGTCGAGGTACCCGGCGTCGTAGGCGTCGTCAGTTCCGGCGCGGTTCATACGAACTCCCGGTCGTAGTGGTCGCAGACGTAGGCGAGCCAGCGGCCGGGGATCAAATGGATGTTGTGGTGCCAGCGGTAGCGGCGGCAGCGACTTCCGAGCATGGTGGGGCAGTACAGGAGGTGGGCGAGGGCGTCGGCGACGCCCCACGCGCTCACGGCTGGTCCTCGGTGGGGTCGTCGTCGAATGCGGCGCGCACGATCATGGCCCAGAGGAGTTCGGACAGGTCCCGGTCGGTGTAGCTGGTGAACGCCCGGACGTCGTATTCGGCGCTGCGGACTTGGCGGACTTCCCGTCGCTCGTCGCTGCCGTCTTCGCGGGTGTGTCGTTCCACAGTGATGGTGAGGTAGTCCCGGTCTCGGCGGATGTCGTCGGTGTTCACGCCGCGCCTCCGTCGCTGAGGGCGAGCTGCCCGGGGGTCCAGTGGAGCCATTCTTGGTGGTGGGTGTCGCAGAGCACGGTGGTGACGACGACGGGGCCGGCGGCGGTGTCGTGGACGTTGCGGCGCCGGTAGTGGGCGCGGGGGATGCGCATGGTGGTTCCGCCGGCGGCGTGGACGTTGAGGAGGCAGTCGTCGCAGACGGGTCCGGTGGTGGCGGTGATGGGCGCCCAGGTGGGTGTCCCCTGCCAGTACCATGCTTGGTTGCGTCGCTCAACTAGCCGGTTCATTTGCCCGTCACCGCGTCGCAGTAGGTCTCCAGCAGTACGAGGGCCAGGGCGCCGCTGGTGGTCACGTACCAGTCCAGTGGGCTGCCTTTCCCGCGCCGCTTGTGCCACACCACACCCGTCTCCAGCCCGGCGTGCCCAACCTGGCGCTGCAACCCGCCGACCCACCCGGCCAGGTCCATCCGGGCGTGGTTCTTGACGCTCTGCACCACGGGCAGGCCCACCAGGTCCCCCACGTCCTGGGTGGCCCCGGCGCGCGGGCGCATCACCGGTCGCCCCCGCTCGTTCCACAGAACCTCCACGGCGCGTTCCGCGGAATAGCCTTTCTTGGATTCGTAACTCATTCCGTTCCCCCCGGTTTGAAATGAATGTGCGCCCGGTCAGAACGGCGGCGGCTGCGCCGCCCCCGTTGCCGGTGCGGGCGTCGCCTGTGGTGGTGTGGTGGTTTTTCCGCGCCGCATTTTCTCGTTGACCACGTCGAGTGGGTCATTGAGGCTCAGGATGTGTCCACAATTGTGCGCGAGGGCTACGGGATAGTCGCGGGTCTTTTGCCGCCATTGGTCGCGGTACATCAATTCGGTCCGGCCACCGATTCTTATCACGTCGAATGATCGCCGGCCTCGCAGCATCTCATTCAATTCGGTGTGTTCATCCACTATTGCCGGATCAACTGATTCAGTTAGGCCTTCGGCGATGGCGGCGAGTACCCAGCCTCCACATCCGCAGCGGCACCACCGTACCGCGGTGGAGATCAGATGCCGGGAACCCACGACGGTCCGCGTGTCGCGTTCGTGCTGCCAGTCGGCCAGCTCGCAGTTCCAGTGTCGTCCACGTGTTCGAATCCTCTCGTCGAGGCGTGAGTTGCACACCCGGCAGAGCGCCATCGGTTGATAAGTGGTTGTTTGCATCAAGCAATGCCCCCGCGCGGTGCTTTGCGCTCTGCGAAGAACCCCACCCCTATAGGGGGGTGGGGTTTTCTCATAGCACAGAGCAGCGAGAAGCCGTCGTGCTCTGCGATAAGTGCTCTGTAGAGCGAATTTCGCAGATTCGCAGAGCAGGGGCTGTTCATCGGTCCGAGTTCCCCACTATCCAGCCGGCCTCGGGCGACCTCGCCTCGCGGTCGCGCCGGTGTTTGAGCGCCGACGCGAGCCAGTTCCCGTCAAACGTCACCTCCGCGTCGTGCAGCAGAGCCTTGGCCTCACGCCACGTCGCGCCGACCGGCACGTCGATCGAATCCAGCTTCGCGACCACGCCGAGCATCTTGTATTGCTCATCGACGCTGGGACGTCCGCGCTTTTTCTTCCCCTGCGGCGCGGGCATGTCGTCTTTGTCCGCCCGGAGCATCTCGTGGAATTGCTCGATCTGTTCTTCCGTGGCCACGGCGTGACGCAGCGGATCATCTTCCCGGACGAAAAGAATCTCTTCCGGCGAATCGTCGTCACGGAGTTCCCCGGCGAGCTTGATGTAATTACCGGTCTTCACCAGGGCATAGGAACCGTCACCGATCGCCGCTTTCGCACTAGACCCGCGCTGGCCTCTTTCGACCTCTTTCCCCGCGTGGTCGAGCCGGAGAACAGCCACACCAAGCCGCGTGAGGGGCTGAATAGCGTACTGGTCCAGCCGGTTGATCGTGGCGGCCTTGTCTTCCTCGCCTTCGATGAACTTGGAGACGGTGTCGATGATGACCAGCTCGGCGCCGATGCTCTTCACCAGGTGGACGAAGAGGGCCCCGCCCTCGGGGGTGTCCAGGAACCCGATCTGTGGCCACCGGTAGTAGTGCAGGTACGGCAGGAAGTCCTCAGGCTTGTACCCCATGGCTCGCAGCCGCTTCACGATGGACCGCTGCGGGTTTTCCCGGTCGAAGTACGCCACGTGCTTGGGTGGCCGTGGGCGGGACGCTCCCGGCGGGGTCCGGCCGGAGCACAGGGCAGCGACGGCTTCGAGCGTGATGAGGCTCTTGCCGGCCTTCGCGACGCTGTAGAGCGCTAGGGACCCTTCCCGCTGGATGATGGGTTCCCACACCCACACGGGCGCGTCGTTGATGTGCTCGTAGGCGTAGGCGAAGTCGAACTCGGGGCAGGCCAGCTCCAGCCGCGCGTCGATGACCGGGTCGGGCGTGAACACCGGCGGCACCCACGCCTCCGGGTCTTCGGGGTCGGTGAGCATCTGCGCCCGCGGCGGCTCAGCCGCCGGCAGCGGTACCGGTTCGACGGCGAGGCTGCCGTCAATGACCGGCTCGACTCGGAGTGGCGTGGCTGTGGCCGGGATGCCGGTGTCCAGCCCGGCGAGGTGCTTACTCCACGACAGGTGAACCAGGTAGGGCAGGCGTCCCAGCGCCTTGTAGTAGCCGGTGAACTCGCAGAACTCCCCGAGCAGGGTGATCGCCTGGCCCTCGGTGTAGCCGGCCTCTTTGACGTCCAGCACCAGCCTGTGGAAGCGGCGGGACCGGTCTTCGTCTTCACGGAAGCCTTCGGACAGGCCGAGCTGAAGCTTGCGGGGCAGACAGTCCCGGTCGACCGGCTCGGGCCGGGCGTAGTTCCGGTCAGGCGCCACCGTGTGGGGCAGATACTCCCGTTCTCGCACCAGGTCCAGCAGCCAGCCGGGGGCGTTGCCGGGCGGCACCTCGTCGTCGACTTCGACGGTGTACCTTCCTTTACCCGACTCGCTGTCGGGCAGCACGATCATGCCCCCGGAGCCGCGCACGTCGATGCCGGGATACCCGGGCAGGGGCCGGCTTTTGACGGTCACCCCGGGCGGCAGCCGGAACACCAGGTGGTATCCGCCTCCTCCGGTCTTGTGCCGCCGCATCCCGGGCTGAAACACCCGGGGCAGCCCATCCTCGGTGGTGCACAGCCGTCGAAACGACTCCTCGCCGCCCTTGTCGGTGTCGACGTCAAGAACCCAGATCCCCGAGTCCGGTCCGGTCAGGCCGCCCACGTTGTAGTCGGGGTCGTCGGCCCAGAACGTCTCCACGTCCGCGCCGTTGACCGCCGACTGGCTGGTCCAGCCCATCCGCACGGGGTGCTTACCGATCGACTCGCAGTGCGCGCGCCGGCAGGAGCACGTTCCGTCGGGCCGCACGTAGTGCACGGGCAGCACCCGCCAGCCGAACCACCGCACGTACCGGTGCGCCGCGTTCTTGCAGTTCTTCGTCACCTCAGGCCACCGGCAGGCGCGGTTCGACGACATGCTCGCAGCTCACGAACGGCGCGTTGGCGTCGTTGGTGGTGTAGCCGTAGCCTTCCCCGTCGCAGTAGCTGTTGGTGCATGCGAGCGACGTCAATCCGTCGATGTGGGTTTCGGCGGTGTCCGGGTCGAGGGGGTGCCAGCACAGCGGACAGGTGCGTTCCCGAATCAGGTACACGTCGATGGCCCGCACATACAGGCCGTCGCGGCGCACCGTGTCTTTGTGGACGAGGATCAGGGAGTGTTTCACTCCGGGCCACCGCGTGACCTGCCGCGCGGCGGGCAGCGGCTGCGTCTTGGCGTAATGTTCACACCAGTCGCGCCGGCCGCCGGGGAAAATCCCCACGAACCGCCGCTGCCAGCGCATCGACAGTTGACGGTTCCGCTTGGCTTCGGTCCGCACTTCGTTCCATCCGGCCGGGTCGCCGCTGTCGAGCCGAAACGGCCGGTGGTAGGGCACCCCGCCGTCGATTCCCCACGCGATCGGCGCGCCGGCTTCACAGGCCAAGTTCAGGCAGGGCGTGAACGTGCAGCCACGCGTCTCGTCGGACAGCCCGGCGGCTAGTGGTTCCCAGCACAGCGGGCAGACACCGACGGCGATGTTGTAGGTGTCCTCTTCGTGGAAGTAGTGCATCCCGCGGACGCTGTCCCAGCGGGTGAAGGCGGTAGCGCCTCGACGCTGGTCGGAATCGGAGTTGTGCAGCACCGTGTCGGTGTAGGGCAGTACAGCGCGCATCGGCGTCCCCTTACGTATCTCCGTCGCGTGCCCCGCCGGGAGTCGAACCCGGTCACCGCACCCCACGCCATGCCTCTATGAGCCGCGCGGGTAGGAAGTGGCGGCGAGCACCGTTCGCCGGGGCTTGGGGGTGCGGGCAGAGCGTCGGGCATCTGCCCGCACCCCGGTGTGTTACTGCCCTGGTGCGGGGAAGGCGGGCAGCTGACCGTTGGCCATCATGCGCTGGATGGCGGCGAGGGCTTCGGGGGAGTATTCGCCTCCCCCGGGTGCGGCACTTGCGGCGGCGGCGACGGGCTGCGGGATCTGCGGCTGGTATTGGGGCGCCGGGGTGGGCACCGGTGTGGCCGGTACTTGCGGCATCGCCGCCGGGTAGATCTGCCCGGCCTGTGGCGCCGGCTGCCCGGCCTGCGGCGCCGGCTGCCCGGCCTGTGGCGTGGCCCGGGGCGTCTGCCGGGCCTTACCGGCCAGGGCGTCGCGGTTGGCGGGCATCCACACCTGCGTCACGTACTCCATGTCGCCGGGTTCGTGTTCGCCGAGCAGGAACGGCGGGTTCTGGCCGGTCTTGGCTTCCCCCACGATGATGCGCCCGAGGATGGCGGTGGATTGGTTCTTCAGCTTGTTCACGATGCCCGGCTTGTCGACCAGCGCCCCCCACTGGATGAGACCGCCGTGGCCGTCGTCGAGGTCGACGAAGTCGACGGTGGCGACCTGGCGGGTCTCGCCGGGCTTCATGTTGTCGGGCTGTTCTTCGATGCTGCTGGTGCCGAGGAACAGCACCCGGTGTCCCACCATGTCCCGCGGCTTGAGGTAGTTGCCCTTCGGCGGCTGGCTGATGATGATGTCGGTGTATCCCACTGCTATCCCCCCGGTATTCCTATGTGGACATTCGAATTCGGGACCGCTGGCGAGTTTTTTCGCCTCGATCTCCTAGGACTGCGCTTCGGCCCAGTGCACGCCGCAGTCCATGCACACCGACCAGCCCTGCACGAGAGGCGCGATCGGCAGCGACATCACCTCGTCCTGTTCGTGGATCGCGTCCCCGCACCACGGGCAGGTGAAGTCGAAACCGGACCGGCTGATCCGCACCGGGCCGGGCAGTTTCGCCGGCCGCCAGTTCACCCGAACTGCACTCGCAGTTCGGTGCCACCGACTTTGGTCAGGTGGACGTGCCGGTCGTAGCCGTCGATGTCGGCCATGGCGTCGGCCACCGCTTCTTTGTCGACGAGCAGGTGCCGGCCTTCGTCGTTGGCTTGCTTCCACATGGCGTACAGCACGACCTCGGCAAGTTCCATGAGCATCGTCAATCCCCCTTCACAGAACTTTCGCCCCGGTGGCGGGTTTGAATGGTGGCCCGACGGCGGCGGGCGGTCCGTGGATCACCGACTGGAATCGTTCGCGGCAGATGCAGCCGCACGCCGGGGACCAGGTCATGCACGCGGAGCGCACCCCGACGTGCCCGCACGGGTGGTTGGTGACGCGGTCGTCTTTGTGCCACAGCACGGAGTTGCCGCAGGTGTTGCACAGCAGGAACGGGTTGATGAACGCGTCGACGGGCATCTGCGCCGCGGTCGTCGCCGTCGCCGGCGCCGGTGTCGCGGGTATGGTCATGTCTCCTCTTCCTGTTCGTCGAGCAACCGCACCGACCAGGCGTCGTGTTCGAAACGAACCACCCACCGCCGCCCGTCGTCCTCGGTGACGACCAGCGCACCGACCCGGGCGTCTTCTTCAGGTGTGGCCCGCCGAACCGTCATGCCGTCACCGCCTTGATCCATTCGCGGCGGGCGCACACGGCGACGTGCTGTGGGCAGTCGCAGGCCGTGCCGCATTCGGCTTCGGTGTAGGGCGCGGATCGATGATGCTCTCTCCGTAGCTCGCTGCGCTCGGCGCACCCGCACCCGCTGTAGGCGTAGGCCAGGTCGATCCACTCGGCCTCGCATTCACCGTCGTGGGGGCCGGGCGCCGGGCCACTCACGAGAGCACTTCGTGGATCTGCGCCGCGAGCTGTTGGCACTGCTCGGTCACGTACGCCACGTCCCGGTACTGGTCGTCACGCCGGTAGGCGGTGAGTTCGGCCGGGAGATTCTTCTCGTACTCGATCATCTTCGGGATCACGTCGCCACCGTGGGCGCAGTCGAAGCCGAGCCACCACACGTCGGCGGGTCGTCCGGGTTCGGGCACGTGGCAGATGCCGTGCCCTTCGGGCGCGTTCTCCTGGCAGGAGGCCGCGAACGTCAGCCCGCCGTGCACGGACACGTCCACGTCGTTGTAGCCGGCCCCGTGCCACGGGTGGCCGGGCGGCACCCCCACATACCCGCACAGCGCCCCCATCGGGTTGCGCACGATCAGGCAGTCCAGGTCGGTGGTTTCGTCGATCCACTGAATCTTGTCCGGTTCGTTGTTCCACGGACCATCCCCGTAGTCGGGCCGGTCGGTGTGGGTCCATTCGTGTCGCGTCATGTGGATGCCCCCCCGGGCGGATCGCAGGGTTGAAGCCGGTACCACCACAGCGGCCCGTAGGATTGGTCGGCGTCCTCCGCGCACCAGGCGTAGCCGTCGGCGCCGCCGTCGATCTCCACGAGACTGGGGTGGCCTTTCGGGCAGCGGGACTGCCCGTCCCAGAACCAGCCCTGCCAGAACGCGTTGTCGAAGCACACCCGCAGCTGGTCGTGCTCTTCGTAGGGTTCGCGTGGCGGCACCAGCGGTTTGCAGATCATGGCTGCCCCGGTTTCGTCCACACCGTGGTTCCGACGTCGGTCCACGCGTCGCTGGCGAGTTGTCTGATTCCTTCGCTGCCGTCGACGGTGGCCGCGGTGAGGGCCAGTACGGCGTGGACGAGGGCCGCGGCCAGCTCGTTGGGGGTGGTGCCGTACACGGATCTGGTTCCGTCGCGGCACGCCGCGAGCAGCTGTTCGGCGGACGCGTAGTGCTCGGGCCCGTTCATAGACGCCACCCCGCCCGTGTGGCGTCCGGCGACTCCGGCAGCCACGGCGTCAGGTCGCGGGACTCATACCGCGCGCACGAGCGTTCCCCGCACACCCCGTCGTAGACCGCCGGGCAGTGCCGCGTGACCATTTCCCGGCACGGGTACACCGGGTCCATCGGCCGGTGGTAGGGCGGCTGTAGGACGCTCACGAGGCACCGCCCCACCGGCAGCGCCAGCCGGGCTCGGAGGCCCACTGCCATTCGCGGATGCACCACAGCCGCACGTAGTCCCCGGGCTTGAGTGACGCGCAGCGGGTGTCGTCGCAGCGGCGGTACCGGCCGTCGAAGAACTTCACCATGTACTGCTCGCTGGGCCCGTCGCCGCCTTTGGACAGGATGCGGGAGTGGGCGACGCTGACTTTCCCTTCGTTCAGCGTCCACTGGTGGTACTGCATGTTGTACGGGAACAGGAAGAACGCGGTGACGATCGCCCACACCGCGGCGATGCCGGCGGCGGTGCCGGCCAGGCCCGGTTCGTTCCATTGGAGCGCGAGTACCCCGGAGATGAGGCAGCCGAGCAGCACGACGATGAGTGCGGCGATGGCGATGACGAACCCGAGCGAAATCTTGGTCTCGGCCATCAGATGGCCCTCCGGTTCTCTTCGAGCTGGTCGGCGACGGCGAGCAGCCCGTAGCCGACGGCCATGACGGCGCGCACCAGTAGCTGTTCGGGGGCGACGGTCCACGCCCCGGCTTCGGTGCGCAGTTCGAGGACTTCGAGGGCGTCGGAGCACTGGAAGTAGGCGCCGCCCATGCTGTTCGTCGCGTTCACGCCGACACCTCCACACCGGGGCAGGCCAGCTCGGGGTGGTCGGCGGCGAGCGTCGGTGAAAACCAGTCACAGAATGAGCAAGGCCCGTCGACGCGCGGCAGGACCCGGAACAACTCCGGGGTGAGTGCCGGCGCGGCCTCTTTGAGGGTGTACCAGCGTTGGAAGGCGTCTTCGACGACTTGCAGGTCGAACGGTTCGATCCACACGTGCAGGTCGCGCAGGAACCCTGAGCGGGGCCACCCGGCGATCGCCACGTGGCTCACGTCGATGCCTTGCCGGTACAGGCCGAACCCGTAGGCGTGGACCTGCACCCGGTACTGCGGTTTCGCGCCGTGGCGCCGCAGTGAATCCAGGGCGTCTTTGCCCAGCACTTTGTGGTCGATGACGATCGCGGTTTCGGTCCGCCCGTCCATGCCCCACCGGATCAGGTCGTAGGAGCCGCGCAGCTCGGGCCCGATCTCCAGCGACCCGGCCGACAGGCTGTACCGCGGATCGTTCTGGAAGGCCTTGGTGAGGGAGTGTTCGTGGCAGGACGTGCCGACGATCGCGGGCCACGGGTCGCCGGGCGCCCCGACCTTGGGTGCCTTGGTGGCTTTGTAGGCGAGGTAGCGCAGGCAGGGGTGGCCGAGGTCGGAGGCTCCGAGGTTGTTTTGTTTGCTGCGGGGCCGGTTGGCGTCCCACTGCTTGACGGTGTCACGCAGTTCGTTTTTGAGCCGGTCGGCGAGGGTCCCGGGTTGGGAGATGATGATCTCGGGTGCGGTCATGGTTGGTCACCGCCGCGCGCGATCTCCTCGCCCCCGTCGTCCCCGGTACCGTCGTCGCCCGTGCGGTCGTCGCCGGCCCCGCCGTCGCCGCTGGTGTGGGCGTTGAGGATGTCGGTGAGGGCGGCGTCCACGATCTGGTTGCGCATGTACCGCATGCCGGCGTTGGCGGCGTTCACAAGGGTGTCGGCGTGCAGGGGGCCGTTCGTCTGCGCCACCCGCAAGTCTCCGATGTGGACTCCATCTTCGTTGATGCAGCGCAGAAAAATTTCGTTGCCCTCGCAGGTGAACGTGTCGTCGTCGCACGGGACCCGCGGGTGCACGGCGCTCACGCGCTCACGTCCGCGACGTGGCACACCTTCGGGTTCTTCATCACCACGTAGTCCCCGGCGGGCCGGCGCTTGGCTTCAGGCAGGAACGCGTTCGCGCTGTCGGTGATGCCGTACGGGTCGTGGCAGATGGTGATCCCGTCGACCTCGTACCAGACTTCAAGGCCGTCGTCGAACTCCATGAGCACGTGCATCACGCCTCCCCCCCGCTGCCGCCGATGGCGGTGCCGGTGGGCGCCGGACGCAGGGTCTCCGGCGGGCTGGAGGCGTTGCGGATCCGCTCGGTCTGCCCGCCCATGTTCAGGGTCGTCTCGTAGGAGGCGAGGTTCCCGAGCTTGGCTAGTTCGGCGAGGGTCACGGCGATCAGCTGCCCGTATTCGCTGAGACGGTCGTCTTCCCGGACGGGGATCGACACGGACACGTCCCGCACCCGGTTGAGTGTGGGGTCGCCACCGACGAACTCACCGCGGATGTAGATGCACGGCGCTGGGTCGTACTCCAGTTCTTCCCCGGCGGCCTCGGCGGCGGTGGTGGGGTACTCGTCGGAGTCGACGGGAACGTGCCCGGTGTAGTCGTTAGTCATCGGTGTCCTCGATCACGGTGAAACGCCGGTAGGGCGTGGCCTTCAGGTAGACGGCGTGCAGTTCCGGCTCGGCTTTCTTGAACGCGGTCTGGTCGAAGGCGTGACGGATGTGGTGGGTCCACGTGACGGCGGGCAGGCCGTGGACGGTGCCGATCTCGTAGTCGCCGAGCGCGTCTTGGATCGCGGCTCGGATCTCGTCGGCTTCGGCCTCGATCTGCCGTTTGCGGGCGAGCAGTGCCCGCAGCCGGGCGAGCTGGTCGGCGAGCGGGTCGACGGCGACCGGGGTGAGATCCGGTTCGGGGTCGGCGCTGATCGTGTTCATTGAGTGGGTCCGCCGGCCAGCTCGTAGGCCTGGGCGGTGCCGGTCGGCTTGACGGAGATCAGCTGGGACGTCTCGTCCTGCCACTTCACGATCGCGTCGGCCCAGCTGAAGGTGGGGTGGTAGCGGCGCCGCGGTGCGGGGATCAGCTCGTCTTCGTCCGGCCAGCCGGTGGCGCCGATCTCCTCGTCGATGGCCTGGGCGATGCAGTGGTCGGGGACGTCGTTGAGTGCCGCCACGGCGTGGGTGAGGTCTTCGCAGGGCCCGTCGTTCCACGAGGCGATCGCGCAGTCGTAGTGCCCGGTCTCGACCCGCCCGGACTCGCTGTACATGCCACTGGCGATGAGCCGCGCCGGGGTGTGGCGGCACGCCGTGCAGCCGCAGCGGGGCCCGCGGTGGGCGGGGTCGACGGAGAGCGTGAACGCCCGCTTGGTGGCGTGCACCGTGAGGTAGGTCGGCCAGGACATGTTCCCGACGGTGACGCGGCTGCACGGGAACGGCCGGTGGGTGATGGCGACGTTGAGCGCGCCGCTCACGCACAGGGCCCCGTTGTGGCGCAGGTACCGGCCGCGGGTGTGGCCGCGGAGGGCCAGCAGGTTGGCGGCGCGCCGGAGTGAGAGCCGGATCCGGTCGGCCGGCGCGGTGTCGTCCACGATCGGCGCGACGAACAAGGATTCATGCATTGTCACGTTCCCCCGGTTTCGGATACAGGTGATGACGATTGGTGCGTGGAGTGTTGAAATAGGACAGATGAGTTCGCGAAATCTCTGGAAATGCCGCCGTCGCGAACTCACACTCGAAGGGCAGGAACCGTTGTGGGCGGGTCGGATCGGTGGCCACCTCAGCCGTCCGCTTCCCCGTCGGGCAGCTCAGCGGTTCCTTCGTCCCGGGTCTTGCCCACCCCCCCCGGCGGGCCCGGGACGTCCCTCCCATTTGGACCTCGTGGAACAGGGGTGTTAGGCGACGAGTCCTTCGCGGATGAGTCGCTCGACGGACGCGAGCGTCACGCGCTGGATCTGGTGGCCGATCGTGACCCGATCAAGCCGGCCGTCGTCGGCCATGTTGCGGATGGTCCGCGGGTGTACCCGCAGCTGCTCCGCCGCTTCGCTGTAGGTGCACAGGTCGGTGCGCTGCGGCACCGGCTGCTGCGTCTGGGTGCTCTTGCGTGGCTGCTTGCCCACGTTCGTTACCCCCCGGTGTGAACGGAAGTGGGTGCTGCTGCCGGCCGTTCCCCCAGGTCACAGTGCGTGTCCCGCGGCCGACTGGAAGGAAGCTAACCCGGTATGTCCGGTTTGGCAATAGATCTGTTCGCGCTTGCAAGAGGGGTCAAGAGCAGGAATTAGCAGGCAACAGGGCCTAGCCGCTTGCCCCGTTCACGGAACGAGCACTCGCCCTTCCCACCTGGGGAAACAGTGGTCAACAGGCCACAGGGGACAGAAGAACGTGACATCTTCTCGCGTACCGGATGGGCGCGTCGCGCCCGGTAGGTGGTTGCTTGTCCGCTCTGTCCCGTTAACGTGTGATCCATGCACGCTCAACGCTTCGCACCCACCGCCGAACACCACGACGACCTGCCCGAACCCCGGCCGCCCCGGTTCCGCCGCGTCGTCACCGAGATCCAACGCGAGAAGATCACCGGCGGCTGGGAGACCATCGCCGTCGCCGAAGACCCCGACTGGGCCGGCACCATCACCGCCGCGCTCAACTGGCTGGAGTACTCACCCGTCTTCTCCGAGACGGCATGAGCGTGAGCGACTACGACGGCTCCGAACCCCCGCCGCGGCGGGTCAGCCTGTGGGACGCCCACTGGGTCGCCCGCGTACTGCTGATCGCGTGGACGCTGCTGATGCTCGCCGCGGTCACGTGGGTCCTCGTCGCGGCGGGCTCCGGCCTGACGCTGGGCACCGGGATGTGGGTGTGCGCCGCGTTCGGTCTGGTCCTCATCCTGTGGGCCTGCGCGCTGCGCCCGTCGATCACCCTGACGCACCGGCCGGAGGAGCACCCGTGAGCCGCGGCCGGGCACGGGGCAGGTTCAGCCGGCAGCCGCGGATCGCCGCGCCGCAGGGCCACATCCCGTGGCCGGAACAGCAGGCCCTCTTCTACGCCTTCCCCGGTCACTACCGGCGTTCCGCGCGGGCGGCCCAGCCCTACCGGCTACGCAAGCACAAGCGCCGATGAGCCGCCGACGCCGGCTGAACGAGATGACGTTCTGCGTGTGCCACCACGGGCAGGGCGCACACCGCAACGGCACCGGCCCGTGCTTCGGGGAGCGGCGCATCGCCGGGACGTGGATCCCGTGCAAGTGCAACGGATTCGAACGCGAGAGCAACACCGACGCGGAAGTCGAAGCGGTCACCGAGGACTACCAGGCGTTCACGAACGTCGACGTGGCCGGCGAGAACTGCGGCGGCAGCGACAACTGAATAGCTGGCCCCCGCCGACGGTGGGGTGTGCGGTGGATAGCCCGAGCCGGAAGATTCCCAGCTCCATCGGGAATGGGCATGTCTCGGAATCACCAGCTGTCGCAAGCCAGCGACGGCAGCAGGGCAAGGCTGTAGGGAACCTCCCATTTGGGTGAAGTTGTTCGTCCCGGGGATGGCTACGGCAGGCCGCACGCACGGGAGTTCGACTCTCCCCGGGGGCACTCAGGGGGTGAGCGTGTGGAAGACACGACGCTGGGGATCATGGCCACGATGGGCTGCTTCGGGGTGCTGATCGGGATCATCGTCACCGCGGTCATCGCCGCCCTGTGGGAGGACTGACCGGGCCGGGCACAAAAATGACGGCGGGGCCTCAACGCGAAGGTTACCCACGCCTTCGCCGGCCCCGCCGTTCCCAACCTTCAACACCCGTCACCCTCCCGTCACCGGGCAGGGCTCATATCCGCGCGCTCAGCTTACAACGCATAAGTCCGTTTCGGGTTGTTTCGCTTCGACGACGTTCCCGCACGTGTCGCACCGCAGGCTGAGCGCCCCGCCGGTGCGGACCACAGTCCACACCCCGTAAGTCTCACAGAACACGCACTCCCCGAGGATCGTCCGCGGCTCGGGCGCAGTTACGTCGTCTGTCATGGGGGGGTGCCTATCCACGGGCGATGACCTTCAGCAGTTCCAGCAGCCGCCCGGCGCCTTCGGCGCGGGCTCTGGCGCGCAGCGCGATCTCCGCCCAGTCGGCTTTGGTGTCGGCGTTGCCGCGGGCCCGTTTGGCTTCTAGTTCCGCGGTGTCGGCTTCGGTGCGCATCTCACCTACCAGCGCCGCGGCCATCGGCATCAGGATGTGCGCGGCTTTCTGGTGGCTGGTCAGTGCTCGGTGCGCCATCACCTCCACCTCCTGGTGGTCGGTCCTCGTCCACGTGGATCGTGACGATCTCGTAGTGCCCCGGGTACAGGCGATCAAAATGTTCCCTGGCGGCGCTCAGGGCCCGGCTGACCGCGTCGGGTGCGGTCGCCGCGTACAGGTCGTGGATCTTGACGTCGGTCTCCCCGTGCCCGCCGGGCAGACGCGGGTCCACGCCGTGGGCGGCGACGTGGCAGTACCAGTGACGCATCACGTTCGGTCGGTCTCCCCTGGTGGTAGCGCCCAGCGGTGCGCGGTCCCGACGGGGATCCCGGTCCGCTGGTGCCATTCGCGGTAGGTCATGCCGGCCCCGCCGTCGTCGGTGGGCGCGACCGCGTAGCCGATGACGATGCCGCCGAGCAGGGTGTTGCGTTGGCGTCGCCGCCAGATTTCTTTGCCGGCCGCGGTGATGTCCTCGGGCAGGTTTCCGGTGCGTGCCTCGCCGAGTAGCTCGTCGAGGACTTCGTTCAGGGTCGGGTCGTTGTCGCTCACGGGGTTGTGCTCACCACCTTCGGTGTGCCAGCCTACCCGCGTGTTCCATACTGGAACATCTGCCGGGGGTTGGTGCCCAGGCTCCCCGGACACCCATCCCGTAAACGTCTCAGTTTGGAACACGGCACGCAACGGTCGGGAGGCTTCAGTGGCCCACAACGACAGCGACGGCGACACGTTCCGCTGGCTCACCGGCTACAGCCTGCGCGAACTGCACCCCCACGACCCCGACCTGGGCGTGTGCGCCGGCTGCGGCCTGCCCGAGAACCCCTGCCCGTTCCACCAGCTCGGCGACGCCATCATCGACCAAGCTCTCGGTCTGATGGCCATCCAGACGCCCCCGGTCGCGCGTGACCACCCCGGCACAGTCCGCGCGGCCGGGGGCTCTCACACCCCGGCCCCCGGGCACTGATCCCCGTCCGGCAGAACATGCGGATCATGCTCGGACTCGTCCATGCACGAACTGGTCCTGGGATTCAGGATCGGCCTCGGCCCGTCCCCTAAGTCGATCCGCACCACCTCGAACACCATGCCCTCGTCCAACACCGTTTGCAGCGCTGCCAGAACGTGCTCCATCGCGGCGAGCCGATCCGGCGCGGCCACACCCACGAACGGCATGACGATCTGCTGACCGGACATGATCACCGTCACGTCGACGTCGTACAGGCCGTCGCCGCTCACGCCTCACCCCGGTAAGCCAGCAGGATCGTGTTCAACGCGTGGGAGATGCAGCCCTGGCACACCAGATACCCGAAGTCCGGCGGGGCCAGCTCCTCGTTGCTGTTCGCGCACCGCTCGATCGGCGGAGCCACCACCCACAGCGTCTCGTGCGGCTGCACGTCGTGGGGCACCGGCACATCGCCGTACTCCGGCTCCACGAACTCCGTGCCCCACGTGCAGGTGCGACCCTCCGACTCCCGCGCCGGCCACACCCGCAAGGCCCCCGTCGTCACCGTGTAGTGCGGCAGCTCAATCACGTGCGCTCCTCGTTTCCGCGGTCCACCACCACGACCGGCGGGACCGCCACTAACACCAGCTGTTCCAAGTGGATCTCCGCGCCGTCGTCCCGCAGCTTCTCCAACAACCCGACGACCAGCTTGCCCGCCTCGAACGAATCCGCGGCGCGGACCACGAACGGCATCGTCGCGCGTTCCCCGGTCTCGAACAGCAGATGCGCGCGGATCGTCCAGCCCTGCGGCTCACCCATCACGTGTCCTCCTCCGGGTCGGGGCGAGGCTGAATCCACCACCAGCGCTCCCCCAGCCACCACATGATCGCCGCCAGGTTGTGCGCGTCCGGCGCGACCCCGTGTTCGATGCGGCGCAGCGTGCCGTTGTTGACACCCACCTCCACCGCCACGTGGTTCCACGAGGTGAACCCCAACGCCTTGCGGTGGCCCTCCATCGCGGTCCACAGCAGCTCAAGGTCGACCTTCGCCACACCCCGGCCGGCGTTCCTCACTTCGGGTCTACCGGCGTCGCCACGAACTTCACGTCGCGGCCCTCGTAGCGGGCCTCAGCCACCTCCTCCACCAGGCTCTCCAAGTTCAGCTTCCCGGGCTTGGTCCGCCCCTGGGGGTGGCCGGTGAGCAGCAGGTTCACCAGATGGTCGAACCGCCGCGAGATTTTGACTTCCGCGGCGTCGATGAACTTCGTCGTCGCGTCCATCACCTTCGTCAGCTCCAGCCCGACGGCGTCGCTGATCTGGTCCTGGGCCAGCTCCGGGAACGTGGCCTTCGCCTCCTTGATCGCGGCGTGCAGATCCTTCGTCGCGCCCCGCACCTCCGTCAGCAGCTCCCGGCACTCGGCCATCTGGTCGTCGAGTTTCTGGTCACGACCCATCAGCGTTCCCCCCGGCCCGGCACCTGCACCTGGTAGCCCATCTCCCGCAGCGTCTGCGCGATCACCTCACGCCCCACCTCGGTCTGCGAGGCCTCGAGGATCAGCGCCAGGTCACGTTGGGCCGCCGTCCGGTAGAACAGCGTGTTCCCGTCCTGGTCGTGCAGCATTTCGTAGCGCGGCGTCCATAGATACGACAGCAGCCGGCGGGACCCGAACGCGGGGACCTGCACCGCGGTCGGCCCCTCGACCTCCACGTGCCACACCACTTCACCGGTGCCCTCGTCGATCAACTCCAGCACCATCGGGAAATCCTCGGCGGCCACCTTGTGGTACGCGGTACGGGGCGGCGGTTCGGAACGACTCATGGCACCTCCCGCATCTGGGTGTGGAACTGGTGGCACGCGCCGCAGTAGCTCTCGGCGACGTCCCGCGGGGAGTAGCTGACCCGTTCGCACCGCGGACACTGAATCGACCGGCGCTCGGTGTTGATCACACCGTCGGGGCCCGGCTGATTAAACCGGGGCTGGCGGTAGTAGCCGGTGTGTATCGCCTTGATCCACGGGCCGGGCGGATCCGCGGCACCCGGGTCTTTCACATCGATGTCCCACGCCCAGGCGTACGCCGCGAGGTTGAGTACCCCGATTTCTTTCGGATAGCACCAGCCGTGACCGGTGTATTCGAATGCGGTGCCGTGCAGCCGGGCCTCCGCGATGACCAGCCGCAGGTTCACCATCATGTTGTGGATCTCGATGCGCCACGGCCCGATGCGCCGCACCAGCCAACCGACTCGTCCGAGATCATCATTGTCGAGCGGTTCAAGAAGGTAGTCGTCGTACGGGGGTAGGCAGACGTGGACGGGGTTAGGTGTGAGAACCGTTCCCGTTTCCGTCCGGGGTTCGTTCATCGCCGTTCTCCAGTTTCTCCTGCATCTCCACACCCAGGCTCACCGCGTGAGCCAGATGTTCCGGGCAGGAAGGAATGATCGTGGAAGCCTCCTCTCCTGTCCGCCCCACTAACACCTGGTAGAACGACGGTTCCTGACAGGCCCACTGCTTGAATGGATGCGTGTAGTAGCACCGCACGCTGCGGTCGACGTGCACGAGTTGGACCGCGGCCACACCCGGCCGGCACGGCAGATCCCCGGAGTGTTCGGTGGCCAGCTCGATCTGCCGGTTCATCCGCAGAAACGGATCGGTGCGGTAGGCGACGCGGCCTTCCACCCAGTGGTCCTGCGGGTAGATCGACGGAACGAACGGCTTGTCAGTCATTCGCCGCGCCCCGCTCTCTGGCCACCAAGTCCAGCGCGATCATGTCGACGGACGCACCGACGATCCGCGGCACCCCGGCCATCAGCGCAGCCTCCACAGCCGGAGACAGGTTCAACTCCCGCACCTTCTGTTGCAGGTATTCGGTGAGGTCGTTGGTCGCCTGGGTCTCCACCGCGCCGAGCACGTCCTGAATGTGGACGGGCAGATCATCGCGGCGCATGTGCGGTGTGTGGGGCAGCGGGGTTTCAGCCATTAGCGGTCCTGACGGGTGTGTGGCCCTGGTATCGGCCGTGCGGTGGGTGTTCGGGTGTGTCGCGCGTCGGATCTTACCGGGGAAGGAGCGGGCAAAGGCGGTTAACAGAGGGCATGTCGGCACGAGGATTGTGCAACAAGTGTCGGAGTAGACCGGAGTGCATGGAAACACTTCTCACCTACGCGGAAGCAGCGGCGTTGTTGAACGTCAAGATTGACACTCTTCGACGCTGGTCCGCCTCCGGCCGCATCGAACGCTACAAGTTGGACAATGGAGCGGTGAGGTTCACCGAACCTATGCTGCTTGACTATCTTGAGCGGCATCGCGAGCAGCCCCGCAGTGCGCACAACAACCGTCGTCGACCGGTTCGGCGGAAGTAGGCGTACGCGACCAAGGATCCATCGACGCTTGAAAGGCGTCCATCTTTGCCTCATCGCCTGTGAGGGAACTCGCGTACGTCTTCCACATCTCACTCATTGAGTGCCCTGTTCGACGGGCAACTTCCCGGGGCGCGATTCGTCCGTCGGACAGGGCCCACGTCACATAGGAGTGCCGGAGATTGTGCGGCGTGGGGTAGGAGTGGTGGTGCGGCCATTCGGCCACATCACCCGCGGCGACCGCACGTTTGACCATGCTTTCGAATTGATGTTCGGCCGTCTGATGGCGGAGTTGGGCACGCTCATCTCGGACCGCACGGAACAGCAGGCCAGCGCGCCGGTTGTTCTCGCCAGCGAACGCTAGTAGTTCTTCTGCCAGGCCACGGGGTACGCCGACGTCACGGTCGGTCTTGTTCTTGGTGTAGTCCTGGTCTGATCCGTCGGCGAGGAACGTACCGAGGATCCGAACCTTCGCCTTGCCGTTGCGAAGTAGCTGCACCGACCTCACATCGAGGTAGAGGGCCTCACCAAGCCGTAGGCCCGAGGCGGCCAGCAGATCAAACAACAGTTGTTGCTGCCGGGACCTCGCGTGCTTACGGATCCCTTCCCAGTCCCGACGCTCCAACGCCCGTTCAATCTGCTTGCGTTCAGCCTTCGGCAACTTATAGCGGTCTACCGCCTTCATTGGAATCAGGCTCTCCTTTTGAGCCTGACGGATGATGCCCAGTATGTAGGTCATGGTGTGCCGGATGGTCGTTGGTGCGTACGAGAGGTCACCTCGCTTGCCCCATCGGTGCTCCTCGATCCCCTTCTGCACTGCGAACAGCACAGTGTCATCCATCGCCTTGATCGGAATCGTGTGAAGAGATCGTCCGTCTTCGAGCGGGACGCAGGCGCGCTCCAGCCGGTACTTAGCGACAGACTCCGATGATTTGGTGATTCCCTTGTTAGCGTCGTTCTGACGCTTGGCGTACTGATAGAAGGATTCGTTCGGAGAACTGGCAGACCCCGGCGCGGGAAAGTCCCCGTTGACGTAGAGCGCGTTGACGATCACGGAGTCCCACCGGCTCACGCAACCTTCGTACCGCTCTAGGTAACGCCGCAACCTGATGGCGTCTTGCTTGGTCTTGAAGGTCATCGCCCACTGGTGAGCGGGTTCGTCCGCCGTGGCCGGCTGGGTCCAGCGGACCCTGCGCCCCTCACGGTCGGCGAAGCTGTAGTCGAAGTGCTCGACGGTCGATGCGGCGCGACGTGGCACCGGTACCCCCCATAGGTAAGGTGTGTGTCATGTGGACGGTCATCAGCGCCTGTACGTGATATGTACGTGAGCGGTACCGAGCTAGTCCGAACGGCTGATGACAGATCCGGACAACTCCGGCTCTGACACACGTGTCATTTCGGGTAATACCTGGTCAGAAGAGTACATACCAAGGTCCCTTCGCATCATTACTACAAGGCTCTGACCTGCGGAAACACCCCTCAGCCTACCTCTTTGTACGTGATGTTGTACGTGAGGTACGTCCCGCGCACGTCCACATAAGCAGAAGCCCCCCGCCCCAGCAGGCTGGGGACGGGGGGCGTGGGTGGGCTGGTCGCGCTTAGTCCGTGGACTCCGGCCCTACCCGGTTCATGGTGTGCCAGTCGCGGTCGCGTTGGCGTTCGCCGGCTTCCCAGATGGCGAAGATGAGCGGTGCGATGGCGAGGTAGCCGATGATGCCCCACCAGGTGTTGCTGATGATGGCCACCACGAATAGGAACGTGAAGCACACGGTCCAGATCGCGAAGTAGTGCCGGTATCGGGTGGGCCGGTCGCGGTAGTTCCTCATGGCGTCAGGTATTTCTTGGGGCGGAACAGCCACACGAGGAACACCGTCTCCAAGAGGGCGCACGTGGTGGTAATGAGGCGACCCCACCAGAGTCCCTGTTCGGGCCACCAGGCCCACACGGTGACGCCGTACATCATCGCCGCGCTAATGGCGAACACAACCCTGATCACCGGTTCGATGCGTGACCAGTGGACCCAGCGGATAAAGTCGGGGATGAAAGTCATCGTGGTCGGTGTCCTGAGGCGAGATAGTCGATGCGCACACCGGTTTCCTGCTTCCGCAGTTCGGTGCGTCGCATGATGGCTGACTGAAGTTCCCCCGGGTGGCGCAGGGCCACTTCCCACGCCGCCTCCAACAGCACCGTCTGCTTGGGTTTGCGTTCGGTGCCGTCGGCGGCCAATTCGCAGCGTTTCCCGGTGTGGAATAGCTGCTCGATCATGCGGTTCAGTTTGTCGCGGAGTCGCAGACTGACGTTGACGGGCGCGATGTTGTCGAGTTCGTCGGCGGGGATACGGCGATGCTGCATGGTGGTGCTCGCTTCTTCAGGTCAGCCGCTGAACGCGGCACTGCTCTTCGCGGCTTTGGCTTCCGCGGCGCGCTCAGCGTCACGGTCGAGTTTCTCCGCTTCCTTGATCGCTTCGGCCTTGGTGAGGAACGTGGGGAAGTTTTCGTTGGTGAGCCTGCCCCGGGCGATCTGCAAACGGTGCGCGCCGGCTTTGCGTTCGGCGAGGAACAGGGTCCACGCCTTGATCAGCAACGCCAGTTTCTCGTCGGGCTTGAGGATGTCCGCGCGGTTAGCGCCGAAGCCTTTCTTCGACGACGCCATCTCGCTGCGGAAGAACCGTTCCCGCACCACCGCGATGGGACTGTTTCCGGGTAGCTCCTCGGGCGTCATCCAGAACGACTGCCAGCGGTAGGCCATGTCGGAGTCCACCCGGTTGGCGTTGAGCCAGAAGAACCCGTAGGGGGCGGGGCGAATCAGTTTGCTGGCCTTCGAGGCGTCGACACCGATCTTCGTGGCGCCGTACATGTCGGATTGCCGGTCGATGATTTCGGCGATCGCGGAGTGGGTGGCGTTGCTGAGGCCTTTCATCGACCCTTGGGAACGGCGGCCTGATTCCCAGTGCAGTTGCCGGCGTGCGATCGCGCCGAGCACATTCAGTTCCGCGCCTGACATGTCGTGGCCGCGGCCGGAGATGCGCAGTGAGTCGGCGATGGTGCGCGCCGCGCCGGTGTCTTTGACACCCATGACGGCGGGGTCTTTGCCCCAGGCCACATCGAATTCGATGGTCTTTCCGGATTCGATGAGCGCCCGCATCCGCATCTGGCCATCGATGAGGTAGCCGTTCCAGTCGATGAGGACAGCGTCTTCGGTGTCGTCGCGCCAGTCACCGTGACGCATGTCCGCGGCGAGCTGTTCGACTTTCCCGTCGCGGTGACGTCGCTGATCGGGGTGCAGGTTTTCCAGGAAGCCTTTGGCGATGGCCGGGGTGACCGCGATGCGTTCTTTGCGGTAGGGAAGACGCCCGGTTTCTTTGGTGTCCTTGTCGGGGTCGCTGTCGGCCACTGTGGCGTTGGTGGCTTTCTTCGGTGCTGCGACGCGCGCCGCTGCGGTGGGTTTCCGCGTCGCGGTGGTGGTGGTCTTTCGGGCGGGCGCTTTCGCTGCGGCCCGCCTCGTTGTGGTCTTCGTGGCCGTTGCGGATTTCCGTGGTGTTGTGGCCATGGAGTGCGGCACCCCCGGTGTTGGGTCGTGGTGACGGTCAGGTTGGGAAACAGTGTGGAACACGGGTGTGTGTTTCGTCTGCCCGGACGAACGTTTTGGCTGCGCAGCACACGTGAGTGACGGGTGTTCACGTCACGCTTTGTTGCGGGAACCGGGCCGGGGATGCGCGCCGGAATGGATGGGCGCCGACCGGGGCCCGGAGTGCCGGCCGCGGGGCGCGGGTTTCATGCCGAGCCGGTCGCGGATCAGTTCGGCGTCCAGAAGCCGGCTGCCGTCGGAGAAGAACTTCGGCAGGAACATGAGCAGCGCGCCCAGCGTGATCCACCGCAGCACCGTGAACCAGCCGCAGCCCATGCCGAACAGCAGCAGCGCCACGACGCAGGTGTCGAACAGAAACCGCTGGTGGTAGATGGTGGCGCGTTCGTTGAACCGTCGACGCATCCCCGCGATTCGTGAACTGCTCGCCCGCGTTCCGACTGCTCGTGTTCGGGGCCCCGGTTTTCTCATCTAGTTCGCTCTCATCGGGTTCCGTGGATGGAACGGATTGATGTGGGCTTTCACCTGCTCGGCGACGTCCGCGAGTTCAGCGTCGGTGGCGGGCGCCTCACCCCAGACCCGGCGGCACACCTCAGGTGAGGCGAGGCAGGCGTGGGTGAGGTTCGCCAGCTTGCCGTGCAGCCGATGAAAATCCGGGTCCTCTTCGGCTCGCCGGTCGGCCTCGTCGTCGGGCAGGTCGTTGCTGATGTGCCCGTGATGGGTGTGGGCCTGCTCGGTGCCCATGTGGCGGCGGGTGTAGAAGAACCCGAGCCGGTCGGCGAGGTAGGCGGAGGTACTGCGCAGACCGAGGACCAGGTTGTGTTCGTTCAGGACCAGGCAGAACCCGGCGAGCGGGAAGTTCTCCCGGTAGGTGGGCACCACCGACTCGTCGCCGGCAGCGCGGGCTTGCGCGACGGCCCGGCTGATGGATCCGAGCAGCGCCGGCGCCGGCACCATCCCCCACAGGTTGGGCGGGATGTGCTCGAACACCGGCGCGAACACCAGCTCCAGCAGGCCCTGATCGTCGTCACCGGGAACAGGGTGGACCTCGTTGTTCATGTAGAGGCCGTGCAGCAACGCCCCGCCCTGATCGACGGTCGGTTTCCACTCTGCGCGCGCCCGGTCGTAGCGTTCCAGCATCGTGTGCACGGCGGTCGGCCACAGCACAGGAATGTCTTCGCGGTCCACGGTGGGTGTCTCCTGCGGGTGTCGTGGTGCAGCGGACCGTACCCGATTTGGGGTTTATGCCCGATACGCTGCGCCGGTTCGGCGTGTCAAAGTACCGGCACGAACAGTGTTTGCGTGGCTACCGTGGGAGTGCCCGGCCACACCCGTCCAGCAGGGGGCGTCTCATGATCTACGAGGGCCTGAACTACGCGGCTGGAAGACCCGCCGACGAACCACGGGACGCGTTAGGCATCGCCCTGTTCGCGCACACGCCCGACGAACGAGGGAAATGCCTGTGGTGCAAGGAGACCCACCCCTGCCAGAGACTGCGCGCAGCGCAACGGTCGCGGCAGAACTCGCCCGACGGCTCGCCATCGCCCAACGATCGTTGACGGTCGCGTTGACCGCGGTCGTCGACGTCAACGCCGCACTGATCGCGATCGCCGGCCGGCCACACCTGACGACCCCCTGCCATGTGGGCGCGCACCCGGCGTGCCTGGGGTTTTGTTCCTGCGAGGACTGCCGGGAACCGTGCGGCTGCGAATGCCACATCGGCGCGGCCCCCATCGAAGCCTGAGGAGTTCGCATGCTTCCCCACGAGGATCCCCGGGCGCCGGTTCCGCACTGGTTCATCAAGCTTTACGTGCGGTGGTGCCTGCGTCGCGGCCAGTTCGTCCCGCCGCACTACCGCACGCCGTACTGGGCGGGTAAGTGGGCGACGGTCGAGGCGCCCGGCCAGGACCGGTAGACACGAAAAGGCCCGCCCCTCTCCCCGGGGCCACCGGAGGAGAGGGGCGGGCTGTCCGTGCCCAGGATCCGAGCTAAGGCGCTGGGCACGACCACCTGCACGAGCCGAACATTACCTACCGCTGGTTGATCGGCAGGTCAGGACGCGCCGTGTGCGGCGCGCGTCGTCCCGCGGCGAACGTGGTACCGGCGGCGATCAACATCGAAATGAGAACCGGGATCCAATCCGGTGTCCCCTCGATCAGCTGGTCGTTCTCCACCAGGGCCAGAACCGTGGTGATGAGCGCGACGACGGCAGCTGCGGTGCTGGTCGCGGCGGTCACCTTCTTCTCCACGGGCGCGGCCTCATACGTGCCGTCCCGCGCCGGGTCGACCGGGGTCGCTGGTGTGCTCATGACGGTATCTCCTGTGGCGTGGGGTCCCCGGACGGGGACGTCGTGTCACTAGGCCCCGAGTCCTCACTGCTCGACTCGGGTACGGGACTGGGTGAGGGCGACGGGGACACCGACGGGACCTGCCGCAGCACGATCGCCAAGGTCTCCTCGTTGACCGGGCCGGCGTCCACGCGGGCCCCGTCGTCGAAGGTGAGGATCAGCCGCCCGGCGGTGACGTTCACGGACACGATCAGCGCGTCCGGGCCGGGCTGGTAGGCCAGCGGGATCCCCACCTCGTCGGTGGGCTGCGGCGCCGTCGGGTTCCGTTTGGCCGGCGTGAGAGGCGTACCCGTCAGCGACGCGGTCGGGGCGGGCAGCTGCGCGTCCCCCGACACACCTTCGGTGTCCGGTGCCCGGGTGGCGCAGGGCTGGCCGAGCCGGTTGACTTGCCGGCACAGTTTCGTCGCCGCGGCCTGAGACTGTTCGGCCTCTTCGGCTTTCGTGAAGTACGACCACAGCAGCCACACCGTGCACACCACGACCAGCACCGCGGCGCCGATCATCAGCCCCTGCTGCCGGATACGCCGAGTGGCCGGCTCCGGGGGCAGCGGCGGGTGAATGACCTGGGTGGGTTCCGGCTCCGGGTGGTGCGTCATAGCGGCACGTCCTCACCTTTGGCCAGCTTGTACCGCAGCGTCATGTGCTCCAGCCGGATCTTGGCGCCCTCGGCCGAGAGTTCCGCGTCGCGGGCGCGGGCCCGTTCACCTTGGATGACCGTCTCGGCGTCGGCGATGCGCCGCCGCAGCTCGTCGATCTCCGTCTGGGCGTTCATGTCGATCTCCAGCACCCGGGCGTGTTCTTCTTTCAGCCGGGTTTCGAAGTCGTCGCGGGCCTGCTTGAGCGCCTCCCGGTACTCTTTGCGGTCTTCGCGGCTGGACTTCATGAACCACACCAGCAGCGCCACCACCGAACCGGCCAGCCCACCCCCGGGTGCGAGGTTGGCCAGCTCCTCGATCATCCGGTCTGGTTTCCGCCGGCCAGCGCCAGAAGCTTGTCCAGCTTGGTGTGCAGCTCATCGAGCTTGCGCTTGAGGTTGGTCTGCGGCCAGATGTTCCCCGCCCCCGACACGGTGTCTTCCAACCGGTCGGCCTGCTTGTTGAGGCGTTCGACCTTGCCGACCAGCGCCTTCCATTCCGCGTCGGTGACAGCCATCAGTGCATCCGATCCCGTGCTTGCCTTGGTGCTCGCGGTGGTCACGGTCGGCGTGCTGGCCGCGAGACGTTTCTGTTCGTTCTTGACCGGGCCGAGGGCGTTGCGCAGCTCCAGCAGGAAGAAGTCCCAGGGGAAGTTAGACCCGGGATCCGTGTGGGTGCCTTGGAAGGCGTTGGTGACGTCCCGGTGGCAGGTCAGCCCGGAGTTGCGGGCCTTGAGGGCCTGCACGCTCAGCAGCGCCGGGTCGGTTTTGAAGCCGCACGCCAACGTCACCTCAGCGCACAGTTTCGCGGCGCGCCGCAGCATCGGCTTGTGCGCCAACCATTCGTTGCGCGACCACGCGGCCTTACCGACGATCTCCACACCCACGGCGCGCAAGTTGGTGGGGTTGCGGGCCTGGAACGCGGTGTCGTTCATGTCCACGAACTGGTACGTCTGCGTGTCACTCACGGCGAAGTGCACGGACACCTGCACGGGGCTGCGTTTCCAGTAGGCGCCCAGGTTCGCCGGGTAGTTGTGGGCGTAGCTGGTGTCGGTGCAATGCACGCAAAACCACACCGGCTTGTAGCCCTGCCGACCCCGGCTGAAGTTCTTCGGGTGCACGGCAGTGAACGGGTACTGCGACAGCCGGCCGTTCACGCCGGCACCAGGTCATCGTCGTCCGGGTCGTAACCGGGGTCCGGGTCCTCGTTGTCCAAACCCAGGTCCCTGCGCACCCGGTGCGGCAGCTCATCCGGGGCGCCCAGAACCTTGTTCCCGGCGGTGGTGGGCTGGTCCGGGGTGCGGGTCTCCCCGCGCAGCGTCGGGTTCTCCGGGACCCAGTCCTCATCGATGTCGTTGCCGTGCTCGTCGGTCATGGATCAGGCCAATCGTTGTGCGCCGAAACGCGGCTGAACGGTACTGAGGTTCAAGGGGCCTCCGCTGCTCTGCCGCACCACCAGCTCCACCCACGTGCCGGGCGTGACGATCGCCGCGTCCACCACCACCGACCCGAACCAGTCGATGTCATCGGGTGCCCGCCCGGACGAGATGACCGGGTAGGAGGCGTTGCCGTTGACGCGGACCGCGATCGCCCGCGAACCGGTGCCGTTGACCTCGAACCCGGCCGCGCCGGTGAACCGGTACAGACCCGACTGCACGCACGTGATGCGGGTCGGGCTGCCCAGCCGCCAGCCCGGATTGGATTTGGGCAGATTGTACTGCCCCGCGTCGAACCCCACCGGTGTCCACTGCGCGTTGGGGATCTCCATGATGTTGGAGGAGACCCGGGTCAGCGCCGTGTACTGGAACACCGAGTTACTCAGGCCGTCCAGTGTGGTCAACCGGTCGTCGAGCGTCCCCACCGTCTCCTCAAGTGAGGAGGCCAGCGTCAGCAGATCCGTGGCCACATCCGGCGGGTCACTCGGATCCGGGTAGGGCCACTGGTACCGCGTGGTGGAACCCACCTATGCCTCCTGACTGGGGCCGATGATCGCGCCCAGAACGATCGGGGGTTTGGGTGACTGAATGAGCAGCAGCACCACGTCCCCCACGACGGGGGTGTAGGTGGACAGGTAGGAGGCGGGCACTTCGGTGTCCCGCCACGTCACGGTGATCGTCGGCATCGTGTCGTCCCCGACGTAGCCGTCGACGACCGAGTAGACCTCGCCGGATTCGAACAGGGTGGTGACGGTGTTGCCCGGCGCCGACGCGCCGGTCAGCTCCGCCCGCAGACGCGCCGATCCTGTGGCCACGACCTCACCTCGCTAGGTTGTGCGCATGAGTTCTGATGAGGCGCCCGGCGAGGTCACGTGGTGGTTGACCTTCCAAGCCGAGGGCTACGACCACTCCGAGACGGTGACGTTCTTTGTGCCGCCGGGCATCACGCCGGACGCGTACGCGGCCAAAGAGCTGTGGCACCTGGCGATCGGCGCGAAAGCCGTCGCCCCGGTACCACCCTGGGGTGCGGTGTACTGCACCGTGTACCCGGATGTGGGCGGGCGCCCCGGCGCGGTGCAGATCGGCCAGGCGATGCGCATGTTCCGCGCCAACGACGCCGTGTACCAGCTCAGCTCGACGCGTCGGAAGTCACCGCGGCCAGAGACCGAAGCGTGAGCGTCTGCTTCGCGTCCACCAGCGGGATCCCGAAGGAGTCCAGCAGGTACAGGCGGCTCTGGCCGCTCTCCGTGGTCACCGCCACCGTGTCGCCCTCGGTCAGCGCCGGGTTGACGACGGCTTCGACGTTCATGTCGACGTACCGGCCGCGGGTTTTCGCGAGCATCGCCTGCCCGGCTTTGCGGGCGTCGTCGGTGTTGGAGATCGTGGCCGTAGTCAGGAAATACGGGCAGCGCCCGTAGGGCCCGTTCACGTTCGTCGGCGACGTCGGGTCGGTGTCTTCCACGATCACCGGCCGGAACGGGGCACTGCCGTCGGTCTTACTGGAAACGACGACGATCACGTTGTAGACCCGCGTGCGGTCCCGCGTCGCGGTTCCCGCCAGCATGACCCCGTCGCGGCCAGCGGTCACCCGCCACACCGGGTGGGCGTCCATGACGGGCACGTCGCGGATGACCAGCTGCCCGGTGGGCCCGAAGAACGCCTCCACGCCCGCGGAGACGCACAGGTCTTCGATGGCCTTGTCCCGGTCGCGGTCCCACACCAGCACCCCGACTTTGGTGTCGGCGAGGTCGTTGAGTGCGGTGATCCCGCCGGTTTCCGGGGTGGTGGGCACGACTTCCTGCACGAGGCGGGCGATCTGCTCGACGTTGCTGAACCCGGCCTCGGAGGTGCGGGGCGTTTCGAAGCGGGCGCGTTGCACCGCGGCGTACCGGTCGGGGGCGGAGGAGATGCTGATCCCGTCACCGGTGAGCACCGGTATGGACTGCTGGTCGAGGGAGAACACGCCGAGCGGGATCAGTTCCTCGTCCCCGCCCGGGTACCGGATACCGCGGTAGGCGCGCAGCTCCACACCGACGGGGGACAGCAGATCCCACAGTGATTTGTCGGGGATCGTGATGTCCAGTTTGCGATGCACACCGGTGCCGGAGGACACGGCCACCGAACCGTCGCTGACCGGCAGGTCCCGGGCCAGGAGCGTGGGCCCGGACCAGGCGTCGACGCGGCACACGACGGTGTGGGATTGGCGCAGACTGCGGGTGAACCGCTCGGTGTGCGGGTGCATCAGGCGGGCCGGATCGTGAGGAACCGCGGATAGTCCGGGCCGGTGTAGTCGGTGACGGTGCCGCCGGCGGTGATGACCAGCACGATCGTGATGTCGCCGGCCGAGTCGGCGTGCAGCGTGGCGGGCGGGTTGAACCCGGCCGGGGAGTCGGCGGGGATACTCGCCACGGTGTTGCTGGTGATGCTCTGACCGATGCTGGGCCCCACGGACGACCCGTACTGGTACCGCAGGTCCCACGTGACGGGCTGAGCGGCGTCGATGAGCTGATGTTCGGCGCGGACACTGTAGGTGGTGTCGGCCTCGGCGGCGAACGTGACGTTCGCGGTGACCGTCGTCCCGGACAGGGTCCCCAGGTTGCTCGTGGAGCGGTACTCGGCCAGCGGCGGGTCCGGCTGTTGCCCGCCGTCGCCGCCGAGATCCACGTACGCGGTGCACGAGGCGAGCGCGGCGTAGTTGTTGTGGTTCTCCGCGAGCGCCAGGTAGGACGGCACACCGTTGCCGATCGACCAGTACGAGCATTCGGCGTAGACGTTGCCGCCCGCCGGCCGGTCCACGACCTCCACCGGCAGGTGGAACACCCTGCCTTCGAACGGGGCCCATTCCTGCCACAGGCGCTCCTCGGTGAGGTCCCCGACGCTCACGTACCACTGCGTGATGCCCCACCGTTCGGCGGCCGGCACGGTCAGCAGCAGCACCGAGTTGTCGGCGCAGAGCGCGCGGAGCTGCGCGGCCTCGTCCAGTGACCAGGTTCGCACATCCAGGGTGCTGGTCAGTTCCTTGCGCCGGCCGTCGGACACCACGATCGGGGTGCGCCTGTTCAGCACGTCCACCACCGAACGGGTCTGCTTGAACACCGGTGATTCGGCGTTGGCCAGGTCGATGGGCATGGAGAGCACCGGGTTGGTCAGGTGCCGCAGCCACACCGCGCCGCGCTCGGTGGACCAGCCTTCGGCGTTGGGGTAGAACGCGGTGGGGCTGAGCACCGTCGATTCGCTCACAGCGAACGTGCCGTCCGCGCCGGTCGCCTCGTACACCACGGGCAGCCCGAACGGGCATTCGTAGTCATACAGCAGCGGCCCCGTCCCCCCGTCCACGGACAGGGGCTCGGCGCCCCGCACCGGGCGGGACCGGTCGGTGTCGCGGCGGGACACGGTGACCTCGGTGGTGGTGTCCCAGCCCAGCTGTACCCGCATCCGCGGCGGTGTGGCGTCCGGCATCGGGGTGACCGTCACGAACGCCACGTCAGACACCCCCGTAGACGAACGAGTCGGCGAGCGTTCCGAACTGCCGGTCCACTTCGGCGCTGATCAGCCCGGACACCTTGCCGTCGTGGACGTACACGTTGACGTCGGCCCCGCCGCGCAGCGCCCGTTCCCGCAGCATCTCCTGCTCCTGCTCGTGGGTCATGACGCGTTCGTTGCGGCCGGTGCCGTTGTACGCCAGCGTCAGACCGGGGGGCAGGTAGCCGCCGGTGTCGTACCAGTGCGGTGTGCGGCCCAGCCACGTGAGGTAGGCGTTGGTGGGGTCGCCGTAGCGGTCCTTGATGTAGCCCATCCCCCACAGCACCTGCGTGAACGCGTTCGTGGCCCAGTCCGCGCCCACCGAGGCCATCTTCGTGGCCGGCAGCGACTGCGGAATGCCGTACGCCCCGGAGTCGGGGTTCTTCGCGTTCCACCGCCACCCGGATTCGCCGTTCCACAACTTCGCCAGGTTCGTCATGTCGGTGGAGTCCCAGCCGAACTGGCCGAGCATCGACTTGGCGTACGCGGCGGCGGTGACCGGTGTGGCCATCGACCCCTGCTCGTGGGCCGAGGGCTCCTCCGCGCCGAACAGGGACTTCACGAACCCGGCCACGTCGCTGGCCGCATCACCGATGGCGTCACCGAGGGCCTTGACCTTCTCGACCAGCCACGACCCGATGGAGGTCAACAGCGTGTCGGCCATGCCGAGGGCGAGCTTGCCGAAGGTGGATTCCCCGACCTCACCGAGCGCCGATTCGGCGCCGTCGGTGACCTTGTCCCGCACCCGGCCGAGCAGGGTGCCGGCCAGCCCGCCGGGTTCCCCGTCCACGATGCCGCCGGTGGCGTAGTGCCGTACCCGCTGCCCGAGGTTGGCGCGGCGGTTCCACTCCAGAATCGTCGCCGGTCCGAGTTCACGCACGACCTCAGGCACCAGGACGCCTTCGCCCTTGCGGAGCATCGTCGGAACTTCGTCGCGCTTGGAGGACTGGTAGCCGGGGACGATCATGCCGGTGGAGGCGCCCGGCACGGCGATGGCGTCGATGTGGGGGCCGTGGACGACCGCGGAAACCGTGTTAAATCCGGCGATCAGGTAGTCGTTGACGAAGCCGATCGCGGTGCGCAACGGTGCACGGACGAAACCGACGATACCGTCCCAAATGCGGCCGAAACCGTCGACGAGGCCCTGCCAGAAGCCTTCGAGGTCGCGTCCCCACTCGACGATCTGATTCCAGGCGTCGTCCCAGATGCCGGTCCAGCCGTCAGCGAACCAGTGCCAGAAGCCGACGAAAACGTCGCGGACTCCGGTAAGGAAGCCCATTGTCTGCGACGTCAGTTCGTCCCAACCGCGCTGGAAGAGCCCGACGAGCGTGTCCCACAGGGCGACAAAGATCGTGGCGATCCCGAGCAGCAGGTACTGGATGACCGCCGGCCCGAGGAAGTCGAGGAATTTCAGCACCCAGTCCAGAATCTGGACCAGGATTTTCGCGACGGGGCCAAGCGCGACCATCACGTCGACGAGGACTTTCAACAGGTCGAGAATCAGCGTGAGCAGCAACGGTCCATTGTCGATCATCATCTGGATGAGCGCTTTGAACTCATCCGACTTGACGAACTCGGCGAACATGACAGCGAACTGCTCGGCCATCACCGCCAGCTGCGGGCCCATCTCCTCGATGACCGGCGCGAGCGCCTCTAGCAGCGTGAACATGATCTTGAGGCCCGACTTGGCGAGCGACGCCATGATCGGTTCAAGCTTCTTGACCATATCGCCGAGGAACGCGATGAAATCCTTGCCCTCGTCGCTGGCGAGGAAATTGCCGATCTGGATCAGAAATACGCCGACCTCGTGTCCGACAGTGCCGATCAGCTCCTTAACCGACGGCAGCAGTGGCCGCACCGCGTCAAGGAACCCCACAATCCCGGAGAGCACACCGGAGTCCTGAGCGGTCTTGAACAGATCGTCGATAACCGGCTTGATCTTCTGCTCGTAGAACTCCACAAACGACTTAGCACCGTCGGTCAGCTCGTCGAATGTGGACGTGCTCGCCGTGCGCGACGCCGTCGTCGCCGCAGCCGCCAACGCCTGTTGCTTGAGCAGATTCGCGCGGTCGGTGCGGGCCTGCGCCAGCGCCTCTTCCGCGTCGTTCACGGAGTTCGTGGCGTCGATCTGCGTCTGCGCGGCGTTCTCCGCCGCGGTCTTCTGCGCGTCGGTAGCGTCGGTGACGGACTCGATCGCGGACTTCAGCGCGGCCTGCGCGGAGATGACGCCGGCGTTAGCCTCAAGCCCCACCGCGTCGTAGCGCGCCTTCTCGGTCTCGTTCTTCGACTGCTCGGCGCGAAGCTTCTTAAGGTTGGCCTCTTGCGTGTTGTACTCGGCCTGCGCTGCCTGGATCGCGCTCTGGGAAGCGGTGGGGTCGGCGAGGAGCGCGTTGTAGGCCTCGCGGGACTGGTGGATCGACGCAACGGTCTTCTGCTGCTCGATGCGGTTGGAGATGATCTCCGCGGTGAGCTTCTTCAGGTCGTTCTTCGCGTCCACATAGGCCTGCGAAAGCTTCTTGCGGGCGTCCTTCTCCTTTTCCTGCGCCGCCGTCAGGTTCCGCTCGGCGCCGGCCAAGGTGCGCGCGGACTGGGTGACGGACTTCTGCCCGGAGGTGCGGGCCCGGGTCAGTGCCTTCTCCGCCGACGCGATGGCCTCATTGGCGTTCACCACAGCGGTGGCGTTGGAGAACTCCGTGGCCGCGTCCTGCGCCGCCTGAGCCGCGGCCTGCTTAGCGGCCTGCTCGCGCTCCTGGATCGCCGCGGTGACCTTCGTCAGCGCCAACGCCATCACGCCGATGCCGAGACCGGCGCCGATCGCGGCCATACCGACGAACGAGAGGATGCCGGCCAAGCTGGTGAGCGCGAACACGGCCAGAGCGATGATCGCCGGCAAACCCACGGTGAAACCCACGACCTGCGCGTTGGCCAGCAACGCGGCCGGGGTCATCTTGTTGAAGGCCTCTTGCAGGCTGCTGATGCCCTTCGAGGCGTTACTGATCGAAGTCTGCGCGCGGTCGAACACCGAACTGACGTTTTCGACCTCGCGGTCAACCTCGATGTTGATGGACTTCTTCTTCGTCAAGTCTTTGATCTGGGCATTCAGAACCCGGATCCTGGCCAGCGCCTCAGCGTCGTCCATGTCCACACCGATGCGGGCGACGATGCCGTTCAGCGCGGCCTTGATCTCAGCGAGCCTGGAGTAGACCTCATCGTCGTCGAGATCCGCGCGGACACTGATCTGTGCACTCGCGGTACGGGCGATGTTGCGCAGCTTCGCCGAGTACGCGTCGAGCGTGCCGGTGGACTTGTCCAGATCACCGACGAACTTGTCGAAGATGCCGGTGACGGTCTTGAAGTCCTGGCTGACCCCGATGTTGGCGGTGCGCTTGCGTTCCACCTCGGCCAACTGCTGGCGCAGCACCCGAATCTGGTCGAGCGCCTCAGAGTCATCCAGGTCCACGCCGATGCGCGCCACGATGTCCCGCAGCGCGGCCTTGACCTTCGCCAGCGCCGGATACACCTGGTCGTCGTCCAGGTCGACCCGCACCGAGATGGCTTTCGACGCGGACTCGGCTACCCGGGCGATCTCACGGGCGAAACCTTCCAGCTCGACCTTCGCCGGCTTCGTGTCCGCCTCAACCTTGACCTTCTTGACGCCGGCCAGGTCTTCCACGAGACCGTCGGTGTCCTTGCGGACCGCACGCACCTCGTAGGCGAGACGGTCGTTCAGCTCGACCTTCTCCAACGCGCCGAGCTGGGACACGATGGAGGCGATCTGCGCCTTGACCGCGTTGCCGTCCAGCAGCCCGCCGGCGTTGTCCTGCCGGAACCGGGCGACGGTCCTGCGTAGCTCGTCGACTTGCAGTGTGGCCGCGTCAACGTCGCCGGTGTCCACGTCGATGGGCAGGTCGATGTCGGTGTCGGTGAACGTCTTCAGAATCGACTTGTAGTAGTCGTCGATCTTCTGCGCGAACGCACCAGTCTGAGTGTTGGCGGCCTGCATCCGCTCCACGAGGCCGTCAACGGCCTGGTAGGCGTTGCGGATCTCCGAGCCGATACCAAGGTCGGTGTTGCTCTCCGACAGCGCCGAGAGGGCCGCCTTGATCGCTGCGACCTTCGCGAGCACCGCGCGGTCGTCCAGGCTGATGTCGATGGTCTTGTTGCTGAACGCCGCGATTTCTCGCTTCAGCGCCATGACTTCCGCGCGGGCATCGCTGACGTCCGCGTCGACTTCCGCCTTGACGCTGATGCTGCCCAGCGAGGCCTGTACCGCCGCCATGCCGGACTTGACCGCGGCGGCGAACCCGCCGGAGAACTTCGCCCCGGCGTCGGCGCCATCCTTCGCGGCGCCCTTCTTGCCGTCCTTCAGGCCCTTCTTGACCCCGTCGGAGGTGCCGCTGGAGATCTCCTTCTCGATGCTCTCCCCGGCGGTCTTGGCGACCGCGGCCACATCAGGGCCGACTTCCTTGATCAGCTTCGCGAGGAAGTTCTGGGCCGACGGGACGATGTCGACGGCTACCGCACCGACAGTGATCGCACCGCCTTCGCCGGCCATGAACTACCCCCCTCGCTGCGCTCTGAGTCGTTGCAGGTGGTTGAGACCGGCTTCGTTGAGTGCGGTCACGCCGCTCTGCTGCTTCTTGGCCCCGGCCGCGACCACACCCGGGCGGGGCGTGGGTTCGGGTTTGCGGGGCTTGCCGCCTTGGCTGCGGTAGATGGCGTACTCGACCCACTTGAGCTGGTCGTGCAGGTCGAGCAGGAACATGTCGTGGCGGCTCAGCGGGCCGTGGCCACGTTTACCGGCGTGCTGCTTGGCCTGGGCTTGCAGCTCCTCATCGGTGTGCTCATCGCGCATCGCGGTGTGCGTCGCGGACTCCGGTGGTAGCCGGTCGATGAGGACGCGGACCCGCCGGAACGTCAACCGTGTGGCGAGGTTCCACAGGTTGCGCAGGTCCGCGTCCTCACCGCTGTAGTAGAAAGCGAAATCCCCCTCTAGCTCTTGCGCGTACGCCGCGAGCGTGTCGGTGAGCTGGAGGAGGAGCTGGAATTTCCCGGGTTCCCGACCTCACCGGTGGCCTCACCGGTGGTCTCGCCGAAGCGTTCGAAGAACCGGTTGATCTGCTCGAACGTGGGGTCGGCGTCCACGAACGTGTCGTAGTCCTCGGTCGAGGCCAGACACTTCTTGGCCCAGGTGAGGAAGTCGCCTTCCTTGATCGCCGAGTACCCCGACAGCCGCCACATGCGCGCCGGCAGAACCCGCACCGACGTGCCCGGCACCAGTTCCACCAGGACCGGCCCGGACGTGGCGTCGGCGAGAATCTCCGACTGGAGCGCTTCGAGGTTGCTGCCCTTCGCGGGCGCGGGAAGGCTCACGACCACGCCGCCAGCTTCATGTGGCGGAACACCGAGTTCCCGTCGGGGCCCGGGTAGGCGGTGACGGTCAACGGGTAGCCGATCAAATCATCGGACTTGTAGACCACGTCGCCGCGTTCGGTGACCTCCGCCAGCGGCAGGTACAGCCGGAACTGGTTGGACGCGCCGTCGAGCACGTCGAAGACGAACGCCCTGCGGTCGGGGCTCGGCCGGTCGTTCTCGGCGAACGACACGATCCCGTCGGTGTCGGGCGTCAGGGAGACCGCCGGCACCTTGTAGTACAGGGACGTGACGGTCTTGTTCGACTCCCACGCGGTGATCGCGTACGTCTTCGTCGACGAGGTGATCTGGGTGCGGATCGGCGAGAGCTGACCCCACGGCACCCACGTCTGGCGTTCCTCGTCCTGCGAGGCGGTCATACCGTCCTGGGAGATGTAGCCGATGTCTTCCCACGCGGCGGGAAGAGCGTCGAACTTCGTCGGTGCCGTGGTGCCCGTCGGGGCGGTCCACCAGGTGCCGGTCGCGCCGACCAGCGCAAGCTGCGCGTTACTAGCCATCTATCTGCCTTTCTTCTGGGCAGCACGAAAAGCCCCGAGCCGGGAAGGGCTGGGGCTGCCGGTACTTGCGGGAAACTCAGGCGCCGACGGATTGCCGAGGTCGGCTAAGCGCCGACGATGTGGACGATCACGCGGTACGTGCCGCCGAATCGCCGCAACTCGGTGTTGTCGTACGGGCGGTAGCTGGGGGCCTCGGTGGTGTCCACGCGGGTGATGACCGCGTTCTCCAGCTGCGTGCCCGGAAGTTCGAACCGCAGCGCGTGCCGGGCGTCTTCGGCCAGCTCGATAGCCGAGCCGCGGTCAGGGCCGTAGGCGTCCACGTCCAGACCTACGATGTCCAGACCGGGCCGCGGATCCGATCCGCCGACCCGCTGAATCTGAAGCAGCGGAACCCACTTTTCCAGGTCCGCGGGCAGGTCGGTCACCACCCGGCAGTTGCACTGTTCGCCCAGCCACCCCACGAGGAGACGCTCAACGTCGGCGTACGGCTGGGTGCCGCCCATTACAGGGTGTTGGTCTGCTGTTCAGCCTGAGCCTTGGCCTGCGGCGACTTCTCAGGCCAGCGGGCGCGCCCGGCATTCACCAGGCTCCACGCCTCCGCCGCGGGCAGGGATTCCTTCTTGTCCTGGCGCTTGGGGTCCTCAGGGTCGAACGCGATGATCACGTCAAGCTTGGCGTCGTTGTCAGCCATAAATGTCTCCTGCTGCGTCGAAACGGTTGATTCCCGTGGCCGTCCGCACGATGCGGCGGGCGCTGAGGTTCCGGTTGCCGTACTCGATGTAGAACGCGAACGGGTTTTCGTTGATCAGCCGCGCGAAGATGCGCCGGTTCCCGTCCCGGGTGGTGCCGGTGCCGTACTCCACGTCGAAGGACTGCGAGTACCGCTTGCCGGTGCGCCGCGCGCTGGAACGCCGGCCGCTCTTGCTTTCAAACTGCGCGGCCAGGGCCTTGGCGCGGGCCTCGGACTCATCGGCGTGTTTGAGCAGCGCCGGCAGGAACATCTCGTCGACGAGCATCCGCCGCATCCCGGCGTCGTCGCTGGTGAGCGTCACCGTCACCCCGCCGTAGTTGCGCACGTAGCGGGCCATCAGCCGGTGACCCGTTGCAGCTCGACCTGAACCCCGGCGCGGGAGTTCGTCCAGGGGTTCTGCGCCCAGTTGAACGGCATCGCGGTCACCTCGTACAGCTCGTCGCGGACGATGATCCGGTCGGTGGGCTCGACCGTGACGCCGGGCGGCAGCAGCAGCGTCATGCCGGTGATGACCGTGTCCCGGGCGTCCGTGTACTCCACCGAGGTGCGCGGCCACACCACCGCGCCGGGAATGGTGGTGGTGACCAGTTCCCGCACGTCGTTGCCGTACTGGTCGACGCCGACGACTTCGCGGCGGGCGATCGCCACGTCTTCGCCGTAGGGGAAGGTGGGCTGGCTCAAACTTCAGCGCTCCACGCCCTGGGCTTGACGTACCGGCCCGGCAGGAACACGTTCCGGGAGTAGATCGCGGCGGCGTGCCCGCGGCGGGCACCGGCCGGGGTGCCGGTCAGCAACGCCAGCTCGTCCGCGGCCAGGTACAGCGCGCCGGTGGCCTGGGTGCCCTGGGAGCCGTAGGTGACGCTCCACGGCCCCACCGTTTCGGCGGCCACACCACTGGGGTTGCGCAGCACCCGCAGCGCCATCTGCGCGCACACGAACGTGGGGATCTCCGAGGCGAGCCGGCCATCGGCGATGCGTTCGTCGATGTTCGGTACGTGCTGCCGGATGATCTGCGTGGCGAAGCGGCACAGCAGGTCGGCGCGGTACTCCTCGTCGCCGGCCAGGTCCCGCCAGATCGCCGAGATCGTCGCGGCGGTCGCGAACGGCGCGGGGCCGGTCGCGGTGTCGGTGACGGTGACGGTGTACGTCTCGGTGGCGACGGTCTGGCCGGAGGCCCGGAACCGGACCCGCCACACCCCGATCCGGTTGGGGATGAACGTGAACGGGTACTGGGTGGGCTCGTCCGGGTCCGGCGGCACCGGGACCGGCGCGCCGGTGGTGCCGTCGGGTTCGATGATCTCGGCGGTGACGGAGATCCCGGCGATCGCCTCGAACGCCAACGCGACGGCGTCGCCCACATTGGTCTCAGCCACGGAGCACCGTCCCTCGTCGTGGTGTGGTGGTTTTGACGCTGGTGACCAGCTGCGGCGGTGTCGCCACGATGGTGGGGCGGGCCCTGGCGGGGGTGCGCACGATGGTGTGCCGCACCTCTAGGGGGGCGCGGGTGGTGTAGGTGAAGCGTCCGCGCAGGGTCGCGGCGCCGGCGATGCCGCCGCTAAAGTCGACGGGCACCTGCACGGCGCCTTGGATTCGGAATCCGCCGCGTGTGGTGCCCTGGCCGCCGTGGCGACCAGCGCCTACCCCGATTGTCTTGGCCGCTGGTGTGCCCGTCGCGCCGCCTTGCTTGGTGGTGGCGGCGGCCAGGTCCCCTAGGAACCGGAGAGACCCGGAAACCTGGCCGCCTTCACGGTGCACACCTCCGCGCACCGCGCCGCCGATCGACAGGGTTCCCGGCTCCGGGACGGCGGCGTCCGACCGTGAGGCGGTGAATCGACCTGTGATCGCGGTCTGTCCGGCGGTGGCGCCGGTCCGGTGCGGGTTGACGTTGACACGGCCACCCAGACGCGCTGCGTGACCCGTTGCCGAAGCCGCCCGGGTGGCCGTGGTCGACACCGCACCGGACAGGGCCACGGTTCCGTGTATCGAGGAACGACGCTCGGTGCGGACGCCATGTACGTAACGGGTGTAGAGGCGGGTGTACCACGCGTAGCCGCCGACCCGGGCGGGCGCTGCGGCGGTCAGACCGGTCGGGGCACCCGAGGTGCTGACGCTCACACCGCCCCGGCCGGCCTGACCGGTCAGTGTCCCGGCGCCCTCTCCAGGAATGAGGGATGCCCGTCCCTGGGCCTCGCCGGACCGCCCGGTCAGGCCGGTGCTGGTGGCGTCGATCTCCCCGAGTTGCCCGGTGAGCGCGCCGGAGCGGGTGGCCTGGCCGGTCGTTGTGACGGCCAGAGAAGGCAACCACTTTGCGGTAACCCCAGCCCGACCAGCCAGGCCACGTCTGTTGCTCCCCAGGACCCGCACCCGATTAGCGGGGTCGGCCAGGGAGCCTTTGCGTCCGGTGACACCGTCCTCGGCGTGACCGCCGATCCGCAGGTCACCTTCGGTGATGCCGGCGCGGTTGTCGATGTCGGCGAGGAACCCGCGCACATACAGCTGCGTGGTGACCGCGAAACCGCCGCCGCGGGTGGTGGTAGCGGACTGCGTGAACGAACTGCGTAGCGGCACCAGGAACGCGATGTCTTCCGCGTGCGCCCGGGTCGCGGTGTTCGCCCCGGCTACATCCAGTGCGCCGGTGATCCGCGCGACGTGCCGGGCCCGGCCGGAGGCGACGCCGGTGTAGCGCGCGGTCCCCTCGGCGCGGCCACTCCCGCCGCGTCGTCCACGCGCCACCCCGGCGCCGCTGAGCCCACCCGCAACAGCTCCCCCGCGGGCGGGTCGTCCAGTGCGTGCGCCGGTGAACACGACCGGGCCGAGTGTGCGCCCGTGCCGCCGGGATTCACCCCTGCGGACCCCGGTCAGGGCGGTGCTGCCCGACCCGGCCGTGCCAGCACGAAGAGTAGTGACCTGTGCGCTGCCTGTCAGTCCCACCGTGTGGGTGAGGGTGACGCGCCGCCCGGCGCGCCCGCCCACGGTCCCGGCCACCGCCGCGGTGCCGGTGACCCGGCCTTGGCGGGTGGGGCGGACCACGAAGGCCGCGAGGATCCGCGCGATTCCGGTCAGCGCGCCGCGGCGCGCGGTGCGTCCGGTGCGGGCGCCGGTGATGGTCGCAACGCGGATGCTGCTGGCGCGGCGCGTGGCCCAGCCGGTGATAGCTCCCGTCAGGGCCACGCTGCCCGTGCGGGTCCCCCGCCCACCTTTCCGACCTTGGCGGATGCCGGTGAGGCGAACGGAACCGCTGACCGCGCCCCGAGCGTTTTTGGCGGCGCTGCGCGCGCCGGTGATCGCCGCCGTGCCCGCAGACGACCCGGCGGGCTGGTAGTTGATCGTGAGGATCGGCTTGACGGTGGCCGGCGCAGTGCTGTGATCGCGGGTGTAGAAGGTGAACGGCCCGATGAACCAGCCGCCCCCGGCGGTGGCGGTGCGCACCGCGAACAGCGTCAACGCGGACCCGGGGGTCCACGACGGGGCCTCTAGCGCTTCGCGCACCGGCGCGGTGACGTCCGCGATCTCGGTACCGGAGGTGGTGGCGTCCCACGTGTGCGACGCAGTGTCGGTGGTGCGGGGCCGGGCGGTGGCATCGGCGCCGGAGGTGATGGCGCCGGACGCGCCGGGCTGCGCGGTGATGGTGGTGGTGGTCGTCTCGCGGGTGGTGCCGCTGGGGGTGAGCGACAGTGTGGCCGACACGATGACCCGGCGGCTGGCCTGCGGCACGGCCACGAACTGGAACCGCCAGAACTGGGAGCCGTTGTTCCAGTTCTCGGTGCTGCGGGTGGTGGTCAGAGCAGAGGCGGTATAGGCGCCGTCGTCAGTGCCTGCGTTGAGGTAGACCTGGGTCGTCGGCACCTATACCGCCACCCCTGCTCAGGTTGACATCGTCTCGGAAGCCGACAGCAGCGTGTACGTGCCCTGACCGGCGTAGACCTCCGAGTTGGGCAGCGGCCGGGACCACAGCAGGTCACCTGCGGTGGCCGCGGACCAAAACCCGACGTAGGACACGGTGCTTCCGCCGGGCACGTTGAACGTGGGCTGGTTGGACAGCGCCAGCGTGTCGGCGCTGGGTGTGGTCCACGTGGCCGAGGCCCGCGCGTAGGTGGGCGTGCCGCCGGTCAGCTCCCCGGCCCCGGTCGTGCCCGGGTCGGATCCGTGGAGGCTGACGAACTTGGCGGCGGTGCCCAGACCGGTGAGCGCCGCGATCTTGCCGGCGTTGGTGTATCCCGCCACAGGCTCAGCCGTTCGGCTTGTCGGCGTTACCGGTGACGTTGCCCTCGGTGAACGCGTCGCCGATCAGGCCGCTGTTACCCGGGTCGGTGACATCACCGTTGTTGACGACCTTGTCTTCGGCGTTCGGGTCCTTCACTTCCTGGTTGAGCTGATTGGTGTCCTGCGACGGCTGCTGCTGCTGCTGCGAGTCGACCTGCTCAGCGTCATCCTTCTTAGACATGACGATTCCCCCCCGGAAATCCGTTGTTGAACAAAGGGCTTTAGCGGCCGGTCACCATGCCGACGATGATCAGCAGCACGCCGATGAGAATGAGCGCGCCCCCGAGGCCGGTGAGGTTCACGGCTGGGTCTCCGGCTCAGGCGGGGCGTCGGTGACCGGCTCTTCGGCGGGCGGTGGCTCTTCGGCGGGCGGCGTCTCCTCGGCCGGAGGTTCAGCCGGCGGCTCCTCAGCCGGCGGTTCCTCAGCAGCTGGGGCCGGCGGTTCGATCGCCGGTTCGGCCATCTGGTAAGCGGAGAGCTGATCGGCGGGCACGTAGTTGAACGAGCCCCACTGGTTGATCATGTACGTGCCGCGCGGGATCTCCCAGGACCCCCACATCGTCAGGGTCTTGTCATCGCCGTCGCCGGTCACCGTGGCCGCGTCACCGAACTGCGCGACCGCCCAGTCACCGGCCTCGGCCGACCCGTCCCACATCACCATGTCGTACTCGGCGGGACGCTGAACTACCCGGAGAATGTCCATTGCATCAGGTCTCCGATCACGTGTTCTTCACGCCGAGCCACAGGTGCGGCGCGGAACCGGCGGTTGTGGATGTCGCGGTCACTCCCGCGGTAGCGGGCGCCGCCGTGTAGGCCCCCCAGCCCGCCACCGAGAACCCCACGGGATTCGTTCCGGTCTGGTAGGTGGTGGCGGTGCGCTGGCGGTAGGGCAGCGCGGCGGTGCCCGTGCGGTAGGTCAACAACGGATACGACGTCGACGTGGGGCACCACGTCGCGAGCCAGTACGTGACCTGCTCGGTAAACACCGTCGTCGTGTCCAGCATCGTCGCGGCGAAGAAATTCGTCGTCGTCACGGTCGCGTTGGACCACGTGCACAGATCCGTCACCTTCGCGCCGGGCAAACCGTTGGTGGCCTCCGACGCGAACACGCTTCCGTTGAGGGCCCACGTGCCGCCCACGTTGCTCGTAAAGTTCGCGTAGACGGCCGTCAGCCGGGCTTTGCGCGTCAGGGTGAACGGCTGGAACAGCACGGTTGTGCTGATCGCCGTGGAGGTCGTTCCGCCCGTCGGCAACGGGTGGTACGTGGTGAGGTTCGCCGCCGCGTTCACAAAGGAATTGTCGATGGTGGCGAGCTGGCCGGCGTACTGCGAATCGGGCGCCGGTAGGTTGCCCAGGCCACCGTCGGTACCGATCCTGAGGGCGTTATCCAGATCTGCTGACGTCCGCAACTGAACCGAAATGGCCATCGGTCCGCCTTTCCGGGCTCAGGCGTTCGTGAATTGAAGCCAGTACAGGGGCGCCATCGTCCCGTTCGAAGCGAACGTCACCGCCGCGCTCGCGGGCGCCGCCGTCAGTGACGACCACCCGGCGCTCGATTCCACGAGGGACGGCTGAGAAGTGTTGAACGGCGTGGTATTGGTCGGTAGCGCCGCCCGGGGCAGGCACGCGGTCATGGCGCTGGAGGTCGCCCGCACATAGACCGACGCTGCCGTCGAGCCGTAGTACCACGAGGCCATCCAGTACAGCGTGAACGGGCTCAGCGTCACGGTGGTCGTCATCGTCGCGGAGATGAAACCGGCAACGTTCGTCGCTACCTTGAACGTGTCCGCGATTTTCGTGGTGGGTAGACCGGTTGTGGCACTGGACGCATACAGCGCGTTTTGAATGGTCGTACCGCTCACGCCGCTCGCGGAACTGACGTACAGGGAAGCGCCGGTGAGAGACGCGGCGCGGGTCACGACGATAGGCCACAGGTAGGCGCTGCCCACCGCCAGAACACCCGTCACGGAGTTCGCCGCCGCTACCGAATACCACCAGGCTTCCCCCGCGGCGGACGCCGACGTGTCGATCGTCCACCCGTGGGATCCGCCGCGCGGCACATCAGGTCCCGGGCAGTAGATCCCGCCGTCGCTTCCGAAACGCACCGCCGTTTCCGCGTCACCCGAGATCCGGGCCGTGAGAGTCACCATTAGACGCCACCTCCCGTCACACGTTGGTGAGCAGCCACCAGGCCATCACCATTCGCGTTCCGTTGTTGGATGTGTACAGCGGCGCGAGTGTGGTCGGCGCCGTCGTCTGCGACAGCCAACTCACGCTGGTGTCCCAGTAGCCGCGTGCGTTCACGGCCGTGAAATGCCCCGTCGTGGACGGTGGCTGCATTTGACCGAGCGGCGTCGGCGTTCCGTAGGCCGGCGAATCCGACGTCTGCCACACGTTGAACGTGGCGCCGGCTGCCCACATCGCCAGCCAGTACAGGCGACGCCCAACGAAGGTGAATGACGGGTCCAGCATGGTCGCGCTCGTGCGGACACCAGAAGCGCTGGTGTCGATCGACCACAGGTCGGTGACTTTGGCGCCCGCCCCTCCAACGGCCGGATCATGCGCGAACACCGCGCATTTCAGCGACCCGCCGGCGCCTGCCGCACTCACGTAGATGGACACGCCGGACGGTTTCGCGGTGCGCGCCACCGCGAAGGGCTGCACGAACGCCGTGTTCGACGGCATGGCGATTGCCGCACCGGCCGTCGTACACGGCAACGTGTAGGCCAGCGCCTGCCCGGAGCCCACCCACGTGTTATCGATGGTGTAGAGCTGGTTGATTCCGCCGGATACCCCGTAGGGCGGGATGAGCGCGAGCCCACCATCGGATCCGAACGTAACTTTGTTTCCCGCGTCGGTCGACAAACGCGCACCGAAGACTAGCGGCATGCCCGTCCTCCTAATTGGTCTCCGGATCAGACCGTCGTGAGACCGAACACGACCGTGGGCGTGTAGTACTGAGCCGGGATCAGGTTCGCGGCGGGCATCGTGGCCGGCGCGACAGCACCCAGCGTTCCGCTCATGCAGAAACCGATACCGGACGTGTCGGAGCCGAAAATAACTGTGGCTCCGATACTGGAAATGGTCGCTGCCGTGAGTGGCGGGACCACACGCCGCTGGAACATGCCGTTGTAGGTGTTGTTGTGAATGGCGCTCGCGGTGACATATACCCAATACTGGGTTCCGCCTGCGACCGGAACGGACAGTGTGGGCGTGCTGGCCAGCCCCGCGGCGTTGACCGCGATATTCGCCGACACGGCGCGGTTGAAGGTCTGCGCAGCCGGGTCGAACGTGAACAGCCCGAAGTACAACGTGGCCGCCGACGAATACGCGGTGCAATACAACCCCGCCGTGGTGAGCGTCGCGGCTTTCGCGAACGACACGGGAATGATGAATGCGTGTAGCGCGCTGGTCCAGGACTGCTGCGTCACGGTGGTGATGGCCGGAGGCACGTAGATGTACGAACCGGTTTCGTTGGCGACCATCGGCCACGCGCCGCCGCCGCCGCCGCCCGCAGTACTGATCACGTACGGCGTGGCCGTGGTGCCGACACCGGTCACGCTGGTGTTGGCCCCGGCGACGATCTTCGTTTCCGACCCGTCGACGATCGACGAACCGGTGACCGTCATGCCGCTTCCGGCTTCGATCGCGTCGGTCGTGCCGTAGGAGGTGACCGACACGCCGTTCCCGGCGGTGTAGGCACCCGACGGGGTGGGTGTGACGGTCTGCGACGTCCCGGCGTCGGTAATGTCGTAGACGATCAGGTACTTCGGTTGGCCGCTGGTGACGTAGTCGTTCCACGTCCCGCCGCTGTAAGACACGACGTTCTTCAGCGTGTACGTGCCCGTCGCGGTTGCGGTGAACGGCGGCGACCAGCTGCGCCACGACTGGTAGGTCGACTGGGTGGGGTTGGTCTGGTACCAGTCGATCGCGGTACCGAGGGTGTCGGTGCTGTTCGCTCCGGCCGCGAGCCGCACGTAGACGTTGAAACCTATCTGCGTGGCTGCTGCGACGTTGGCCGCGTTACCGGCAATAGCGACCTGGTAGGTCCGTCCCGCCGTCAGCTGCGCGTTCACCGAGCTATAGAGAACCGAAGCTCCGGCCGCTTGGGCTCCGGCGGCGGTCGTGGACACAGACGAGGCCACCACGTACGCGCCGCCGCTGCCGCCGGATCCGCCGGAGGCGTTGATGACGGTGGGGTCGGCTTCCGACGCGCCGGAGCCGCTGAACGTGATGTTCGTGCCCGCCGCGAGGTAGCGGCCCGGTCCCTGCGGTCCGGCGGGGCCCTGCGGCCCTTGCAGACCGGTGTCACCGGTGTCGCCCTTCGGTCCAGCGGGGCCGGCGGGGCCTTCGGGTCCGGTGGCGCCGGTGGACCCGGCGGGTCCGGTGCTTCCGGTGTCGCCCGTGTCGCCCTTGGGTCCGGCGGGGCCGACCTCGCCGGCCGGTCCACGTTCCCCGGCGGGACCGGTCGCGCCGGTCGCACCGGTGTCGCCCTTGGGGCCCGGATCCCCCGGGTCGCCCTTCGGGCCGGCCTCACCGGCGGGTCCGGTCTCACCGGCGGGCCCGGTCGCGCCGGTGGCACCGGTGTCACCCTTGACGCCCTGGGGACCGGCGGGGCCGGTCTCACCCGCAGGGCCGGCGGGGCCGAGTTCACCTTGTGGCCCGGCGGGGCCGGTAGCGCCCGCAGTACCGGCGGGACCGATGTCGCCCTGCGGCCCGGCGGGGCCGATCTCACCCTGGGGGCCAGCGGCGCCGGCAGGGCCGGTGTCGCCGGTGTCGCCCTTCGGTCCGGGCGCGCCGGGCGCTCCGTCCGCGCCGTCGGCGCCGGGCGCACCATCGGCCCCGGGTGCGCCGCGCGGAATGACAAGGTCGAAGATCGCCGCGGAGCTGGTGCCGGAGTTGGTGACGCTGGCGTTGGTGCCGGGCGCACCGGTGGTGGTGGACCCGACGTCGATGGTGGCCGCGGCCCCGGCGGGACCGGCGGGTCCGGCGCCGGCGTCGGAGGCGTTGACGAGCAGCCCGCCGTCGCTGCCGCGACCCAGCGCGTTGTCCGTGTCGGTGGACACGGCGACGTCGAAGACGCTGCCGGTGTAGGTGAGGGACTCACCGAGGGCGCCGGCCATGGTGGTGACCACGTCGGCGCTGGTCCCGGCGGGGCCCGGCTCACCGGGGTCGCCCTTGTCGCCCTTGTCGCCCTTCGGCCCCGGCGCGCCGTCCGCGCCCGCGGGCCCGGGTGCGCCGTCGGCTCCTGCCGGTCCCGCGGGTCCGGCCGCGCCGTCCACGCCGGGCGTCCCGGCGGGTCCCTGCGGTCCGATGGGCCCGGCGGGGCCCCCATCACCGTTGGTGCCGGCGGGCCCGGCCACACCTTGCAGACCTTGGGGTCCGGCGGGGCCGGTCGCTCCGGCCGGTCCGGGATCGCCCTGCAATCCTTGGGGGCCGGTGGCGCCGGTCGCTCCTGCGGGGCCGGTCGCGCCGGCGGTGCCGGTGGCGCCGGTGGGCCCGGCGGGGCCGGTCAGGCCGGTGTCACCCTTGGGGCCTTGGGTGCCGGTGTCGCCCTTGGGCCCGGCGGGACCTTCCAGTCCCTGCGGCCCGAGCGGCCCGGCGTCCCCGGTGTCGCCCTTGTCGCCCTTGTCGCCCTTGGGCCCGGCGGGACCCATCGGTCCGGGGTCACCCTGGTCACCCTTGGGGCCTTGGATGCCGATGACTTCCCCGTCGTCGCCCACGACCACGCTGGGCACGTACAGGCCACCGTCGGCGCCGAAGTCGACACTGTTACCGGAGTCGGCGGAGACGAGGATCGACAGTTTGCCGTTGCCGTAGGCCAGGCCGTCGCCGGCCGCCCCGGACAGGCTCACGCCGGTGCCGGTCTGGTTGGCCGCGCCGCCGGTCAGGTCCGGCACATCCGACTGGTTGGTGTCGAGCTGAACGTTCTCGGTCTGCGCCTTCAGGTACAGCCGGGAGGTGCCGTCGTCGGGGCCGAGCACGTCGGGGAGGTCCCCGTCGCGCCCGGCGCGCAGCAGCGACCCGGGGACCGCCAGCAGCTGGTCGACCGTGCGAATGTCGGCCGGGGAATCCGAACCCTGGTCGGTGTCCACCCGCACCAGCGCGTACGGCGCGACGTTGGGCAGGCGAAAGTACTTACGCGCCACAGCGGGCCTCCTGCCACCATTCGAATCCGTTCGGCTGGCGCCGGGTGATGTCGCCTGGGGTGTCGTCCTGACCGACCAGCCACGGCGCGCACGCGTACCGGTGGACGGGCAGCTGCCCCAGTGCGTAGTCGATGTGCGTCTTGTGGCCCCGCAGGGCCCCGGCGAGGATCTGCGGGTACCGGGCGAGGTAGGCGTGGGTGCGCAGCATCCGCACCGGCCGCACCAGGCCCGGCACAACCGGGTCGGGCCGGGTCAGGTGCTGCCCGCCGAGGTGGACCAGTTCCCAGTCCGGCGGCAGTGTCAGTTGCGCCAAAGCAACGCCAAAGCACGGCGCGAACACCGCGTCGTCTTCGACGATGAGGACCGGCCCGACCGCGGCGCGCAACGCCCGGACGTGGGAGTCCCAGCACCCCCACGTGCCGTGCGGGTAGCTGTCCCACCGCGGATCGGGCGGGTCGTGACGGGTCTGGTCGGTGGCCGCGAAGATGACCGGCGCAACGTCCAGTCCCGTCGCGGCCCACCGCGTCCGGAAGTTCGCCAGCCGATCGGTTCGTCGTTCCAGGTGGATGACGAGAACCTGCGCCGGCAGCATCAGTCGCTGATGTGGCCCCGGCGGATCAGCAGGTCGATGATGTCCTGCCGCGTCCACGACGGGGTGGGTTCGGTCTCCCCCACCGCCTGGGCGTACTTGAACCAGGCCTGCTGCCCGGAGCCGGGCCCTGAGGTGGGCGGCGGCTGCGGAACGTCGGGGCCGGTGCCGTCCTGGTCCTGTTCGACGAAGGCCGTGTAGCCGGGGGCTTGGGCCACCAGCTCCGGTTCGTCGAACCGGGCGGCCATCGCCGCGACGGCCTCAGCGGGTTCGTCCTCTTCGTAGAGGCCGCCCTTGTGGATGACGTGCTCACCGATGTACGGGCGGGCCCAGTCCGGGATCGGGTCTCCCGGGCCGAACTCGTGATGCACCCCGTCGTCGGTGGTGATGTGAACGAACGCGTTGAACACGTCCGGCGTTATGGTGGGCATTACGCGATCCGCGCGACCATGGTCAGGTTCGGGTTGACGATGACGGGCAGCGCGATGGCCGCCGCCTTAGTCCACAACGCGACGGGGTCGAAGGTTTCCATGGTCCCGGCGACGATGCCGGCCTCGTTACCGGCCAGCCCGTACGCGGCCTGGTTGGCTTCGGCGGTGGTGCCCCACAGGACCCGGCCCAGCTGGGAGGCGTCGTCGCCGCCCGGCAGCAGCAGCACGATGTTGTCGGGCAGCACCCGCGTGGACACGCCGGCCACCCGCACCTGCGCGTCGTAGGTCTCGATGGCGGGCAGCCCGAAGGAACCCATGACGGTGCGCACGTCGGAGTCGCGCACCAGCGTCGCCGCCGAACCCTGCGGGTAGATCAGGTTGCGGATCTCCGCGTTGCGCATGAACAGCTGAAGGTTCTTGCGTGCGGTGACCATCAACCCGAACGGCGAGCCGTTCACGGCGGTGTAGGTGTCCTGCCAGCCGAGCAGGTCGGTGACCGGCTTGGAGTTGGCGGTGTCGCTCCACAGCACCGGCGCGGTGACCGTCTGGGACGGGGCCCGGCCGAAGTCGACCGCGGCGGCCACACCGTTCTCCTGAATGGTGACCTTGCCGTTGACGAGCGCGTCACCGCGGGCCAGCTCGACCCGGGCGCTGATGGCGCGGGTGAGGCGCTCCACGTCGCTGAAGATCGCGTTGCGGATCTCCGGCTCCATGTTGCGGGCCTTGAGCCGGTCGTACTCACCCAACCTGATCTTGCGCGAGAGGGGCGGCAGCTGACCCTGTGTGCGGGTCACGCCGGGCCGTGCCGCGAGCGGCGCCTCAGCGTCGTAGCTGCGGTAGGTCGCGGCCTCGATCAGACCTTCGCCGCCCTGGAAGAAGCGGTAGTCCAGATCGTTGATGGTCTGCGACGGCAGGAACCGCGAAAGGGTGAACTGGTTGATTTCCAAGTCGGCCAGGCTCCGCCGGGCAAAGCCCGTCAGTTCGGCCGGCTGGCCGTAATCAGTGTAGAGATACATCGGTTAGTCCCCCCTTTCTCAGACGAACCAGATCCGGCCGGCCACGGCGGCCTGACCGCCGGCGTCGACAGGAATGGGAAGCTTCGCCGAGACGATCCGGCCGTGGTCCAGAAGCGCACCGACGACGTCACGGCTGGGATTGCGGACCGGCACGGAATCGAGGAGGAAACCCACCAGGGTCCCGGCGCCATTCGCACCCCCCGACGCGTACGCGGTGTACTTTCCGGCGTCGGCGCCGCCCGTGTACTGGGCCAGTGGCGTACCCGAGGGAATGAACCCGTTCGGGAAGTGAGTGTTCTGTGTGAGTGAGCTGGTCACGATCGTGACCGAACGGGCATTGGTGGTGCCGTGCTCACTGCCCAACCACGTCTGGTCTCCCTGAAGGAATGACTCAGACTGCAATGCGAGATCCATCGCGTCTCCTAAGTGAACAACGGAGGCGCCTGGCCTTTCGCGTGCCGCTGCTCCCACAGCGCGGCCCCTGCTTCCAGGCCCGCCTTGGGTGCGCCTTCACGCTGGCCTTGACCGAAGCTGCCGGGCCGTGTTGTGGCCGCGGCGCCGTTGACCGGTGGCGCTATTCCGTCAATGAATGAGGTGACTTTGGCCGTGTCGACGTCGCCGGCCTCGGTCAGGAAACGGCTGGTGTCCACACCTGCGACCAGCGCGGTCACCGCACCTTCGGACAGTCGCCCGGCGGCTGCGGCCTGCAAATGGGCCTGGACGAGCTTGCCGCCGAACTCGGTGCGGGCCTTCGCGTAGGCCGCGTCTTCCGCTTCCTTCTTGGCTGCGTTGAGGGCCTTTTCCTGTTCGGGCTTGGATTCCTCAACGAACTTGTCCCACTGCGCCGCGCGTTCCTTGACCTGGTCGTAGTCGGCGTACTTGGCGCGCTCACGAATGAGGCGCTGTTCCACGATCTTGTCCAGGTCCGCCTGTGTAAACGAGGCGTTGGAAGGCTTCGCCTGCGTGGTGTTGGGCTCCCCCGCAGGTGCTGTGGAATCGCTATTCGATTGTGTGTCCTGCCCGCCCGTGGGCGTGGTGGTGCCGTTGTCGCCTGTCGGCTGACTCATGCTGGATTTCCCCCCGCTTTAGGCCCGTCGGCCATTCCCTGGGTTTATGGCGTCGGCTTGTCCCGGTCGGTGTCCTCGCGGACGTCGGCCGGCCCCCTCCACCGATTGCCCTTGTATGTGAGCACCGGCCCCAGTTCGCCGTGCTCGTGAACCGAATACCGCGTTTCTTTCAGCGCTTTCATTCGGTTCGAACCCGCGTCCTCGTAGATGGACTGCAAGTCGTCTTGGTTGATGACGTCCCCGACGTCGTACTTCCGGTCGGTCACGGCGAGCGTCAAGCAGTTGCACCGGAAGTGCAGCGGCTTCATTTCAGCCTTGTTGTAGACCCGGGTGGAGGCCACGATGCACAGGCCGCAGGACGCCCCGGATTTGGCGAGTTCGGGGTGGATGACCCGGCGGTAGTACAGCACCGTCTTCTTGGCTTTCACGAACGCGTGTTCCTGCTGGCGTACCGCCAGGGTCACGTCCATGTCGGCGAGTTCTTCAGCGCGCAGCGCCGCGAGCTTCGCCGCTTCGGCCGCGGTGGCGCCCTGGGAACGCTTGTACCGGTACTCGTCGGCCACACGCCCGTACACGGAGTCGTGGTCGATGCCGCGGAGCCGGGTCACGTCGACCTGCTTGACGGGTGTCGCGGTCTTCCCGGTCAGTTCGGTGAGCACCCGCGCCTGGAACGCGTTCGTCAAGGCCGCGGCCTGGCGCTGGGAGACCTCCACGAGCTTCGCCACGTCGGTGGCGTACTTGGTGATGGCCGCCGAGTCGTACCAGTCGGCTTCGCTCATCGAGCGGGTGCGCGCGACGGCGGCGTTGACCGCGGACTTGGTGGCCTTGTTCTGGGCGTTGGCGAACGCCCGGATCAGCACCACGATCGCCGCGACCAGCGCCGCGAGTTTCGCCGCCGCCGACTCGTCCTCGTCCTCTTCGGGAGGCTGGTTGGTCGGCTGCTGCGCGGGTCGGGTCTGGGTGGCCGGCTGCGTCATCTACGCTCAGCCCCGCCGCGACCCACCAAAGATGGCGGCCGGCTGGTCTACGTGGGTCATATGGCCAGCCACCCCCCGTCAAATACCCGTCAAAGAAACCGTCGGGACGTTTGCGCAGGTCAAACGCTGTGACATGGCACTGAAGAGAGTGCGGGGGCCTTAAACCATCAAGGAACTACGTCTTCTGCCCGAGGAGTTTTTGGCCGGCCGCGGCGCGCTGGGCGTTGAGTTGAAGCTTCGCCGGCATGTTGCCCATCGGGACGCTAGTTCCGGCCTTCGCCGCGTTCACTGCCGCCATTCCTTTTGGGGCAGCACCACCACCGGCCCCGCCGGTGGCGTTCGCGGTCGCGGCGGCAGCGGCGGCCTGGGCGGGTGCGGTGATCTTGGTGGTCTCGGCGAGAATCTGCGCTTGCAGCAGCTGGTCATCGAGACGCTCGGCCTGCATCTGGTCCACGCGCTGCGGGCTGAAACCGATGATGTCGGTCATGATGGTGCGCCACGGAACTTGCGCGGTGGTGGCCTTCGTCGCCGCGTCCAGCCGCGCGGCGAGGGATTCACGCTCGGCCGGCTTCCAGATGACGTCGAGCTGGTCGAGGTCGGCGCGGCCGGTGTCGCCGAGCCACAGGAACGCGTCCGACATGACGTCCGACCACACGGCGCTGGCGCGGGCCATGCGGTCCTCAACTTTGAACACCAGACCCTCGCGACTGAGCGCGGCGCCCTCCGCGGACTGGTTCGCGCCGGAGGGGGTCAGGTAGTGCAGCGGTGTGCGGGTGACCGCGGCGAGGTTCTCCACATCCGACTTGATGGCGTTCAAGATGGGGGTGAGGTCGATCGACTGGGATTCCCAGAACTCCACCAGGTCGGGGACCTGCCAGAACGCGCCCGGGTCGGAGACGAGGATCTCGGAGTAGTCGATCTCGTTGCCCTGATCGTCGTACTGGGGCAGGTTCTTCACGGCCCGCTGCCGGAACGCCTGATAGACGCTGATCGTCATCCGCTGAAGCACTTCGTGGTCGATGCGCTTGAGCAGGTCTAGGTAGGGCTCGAACTCCGCGACGCCGTGTTCGTTGCGGAACCGGTGGACCGGCAGCATGTTCGGGTCCGGCAGCGCCTGCGTGCGTTCGGTGTCCCACTCGAAGAGGTTCGCCGCGAACGTCGGCTCCGGCGACGGCCCGGTGTTCCGCGAAACGTCGCGGCGCGCCACCCACAACTTGCCGGGCAGCCACAGGTACGCGAAGTCCGCGGACTCGATGTCGTCGTGGAACAGTTTGAACGCGGCCAGCCGGCGGCGTTGCTGCGCCGGGTCGTGTTCGGTGACGATCTGCCGCGGGTCCTCGTAGGTGATGACCGGGACCTTGGTGATCGGGTCCGGGGGTCCGACGATGGCGTAGGAGTCCCCGAAGCGGAACATGCCGCGGTGCACCTCGGCGCTCTCGACGGGCATGCCGGCGCGCTACCAGATCCGCCACGCCTCCGCGTCGCCGGTGATGTCGTCGTCGGCGCTGGTGCGGATCCCGACGGGTGTCATGCGTTCCCGGACGGCTTCGCAGACCAGCCGCGCGAAGTTGGTGCGGCTGAACGGGTGGAAGCTGGCGACGGCTTCACGCTGGTTGCGGGACATCCCGGGTAGCGCCGGCACGCCCCGGTACCGGTCGTCGAGGTCACGGAGCCGCTGCTGGCGCTTCGGGTCCACGAGCCGGCTGTAGAGCCGGTGCATCCACCAGCCGGGAGACTTCGGTTCCTCAACGTCGAGGGACACGGCTCACCCCCGAACGGCTACTAGGGTCGATCGGATGGACGAATCGAAGGTCTTCGCACCGTTCACGCCCGCGCAGGTCGCCAACCTCAACGGCTTTCAGGAGTCCGGCGTGGGTCATGCCTTCACCTGCGCCGACCACAGTGACCGGCGGCTACTAGCCCGCGAGCCCGGCTGGGAGTGCCCCCGCTGGGACTGCAACTACATGCAGGTGTGGGCTCATGCCTGGATGGCTGACGGAACGTGGCGCACCTACAAGGCGTAGGGCTTGGGTTCTTTGCCCATGACCCACGGCTTGGCGTTACCGGTTTTCACCAAAACTTCACCGACGTTTTCGCCGGTTTCGATTTTCCAGATTTTCGCGTCGAACCTGCCGCCGTACTTGTCGACGGAGATCGACTCCACGACCAGCTCGGTCCCGGGCGGCAACAACTTCATCAGGAACGCCTTCGACGCCTGCCCGGCGATCGTGTTCCTCTCCGGGGCGTCGATGCGGGCGATGCGGCAGCCCATCCGCACCCACACGTGGAACCCGAGGTCCACATCGCAGGCCACGGTGTCCCCGTCGGTCACGCCCACGACGCGCGCTTTGCGGTTGAAGAACACCGCGGGGACGGCGCCGGGAATGGGCTTGGGCATAGCCTCACCCCCGTGAGTGACTTCTGGAAGGCCGAAGCGGAAGCCGGCCGCGGGTTCCTCGCCTACCAAGCGGGCGCTAACCGGGTCGTCGCGGACAATGTGCTGCGGCTGCGTCAGGAACGGGGCTACAGCCAGACGAGGCTGCGGGAGCTGCTCGCCGAACACGGCTGGCGCCCCAGCTCGTTGGACATCATCCGCAAGACCGAGACGGGGCTTCGGCGGATCAGCGTGCAGGAGCTGGTGGCGCTGGCCGGTGCGCTCGGTGTGGAACCCACGCAGCTGCTGGCGCCGCCTACCGGATCCGCTTCGGGGCGTACCGACGATCGGTGAAGGTGCCGTAGCCGGCCGCGATCGCATCCAGCCGGGCCCGCCACGCCAAGGTGGCCGCGACCGCCGCGTCGATCTTGTGCGGCGACTCGGGGAACTCCTTCGCGATGCTCAATCCGGCGCGGCCCATGCGCCGGCGGGCATTCAGCACGTGCCGGGTCAGGACCGCCGAACCGTCGTGGGTGAGTTCCTTGTCCACCACCGCGGTGTGGAACTCTTCGAGGGCCCGAACGGTGTGGGTGGCCCGGCCGCCGGTCATCCACCATTCACACGGGTGAGAGGACGTCACCTTCACCTTGAGCACGTCGTTGTATTTGGCTTCCCACTGGGACACGAACCCTTCCCACCGGGCCGGGTCGGCGTAGAACCCGATGACCTTCCACCGCTTGAACGCGGTGTGCACCGCCGCGTCCACCGCCGTCGTCGGGACTTCCCACGTTTTGGCCGCGGCGCCCTGGGGTTCCTCCCACACGCCGATCTCGAACACATGCCCGTCGGAGACCCGGCACCCGATCAGCGCCGTCGCATCCGTCGTGGAGTGGGTGCGTTTACGCGAACCGTCGAAGCCCATCACGATCACGTCGCGGTCCGCGATGATCTTCGACGCGTCCGCACACCCGGCCCATTCGGGCTGGGACAGCCACGAGTCCGCGGCGGAGGTGATCTGGTTCAGATAGAACTGCCGGGCCGTCTGCGGGTCGGTGGAGGGATCCCAGATCTCGTGCATGATCCGGTCCACATCGACCCAGCCGCCATTGTCGGTGCACGAATCCCCGTAGGCGTACACCAGGCCCGCGCGCAGAGACTCCCGGTCCTCTAGGTCGGTGTGCGCCGGGGCCTCACGGTGGTCCCACAGCAGCCCCGCCTCCCGAACGCGGCCCTCCCGTATGGCGGCGGCGTACTCGGCGGACTGCTCGGCCACGGACCCCAGCCCCGGAACGTACGCGTTGGGGGCCTCGATGCTGCTGCCGCTGGTCTTGCCCAGGTTCCGCCGAATCGTCGCCGCAAGCCTCACCCCACCGTTGGGCTGATCCCAGGACTCGGTCTGGTCGAGGATGCAGAACACCGGCCGGTTGCCTTCACGCGACGTAGCCGCGGAGGTGACGAACTCGATCCGGCCCGTCGGCAACGCAATGAACGACTGCATCGGGTCGAGACCCGGATAGTTCTCGATGGCCGGGCCGTTGCGAAGCATTTCCAGAAGCGGCGCGTAAGCATTCTGGGTCTGGTCTTCCGAAACTGCCGCAACCTGCACCCATGGCGTGCGGAGACTGGCCCACGGCCGCCCCACCGGTTCACCGTCGGCAGCCCAGCCGTCCGGAACAACCGGAGCAAGAGCCTCCGCTGCCGCGATCGCACCGAGGAACGGGCTTTTGCCCGAGCCTTTCGGCCGGCTGTACACCCCGCGCCGGTAGAGCCGTTTACCCGTGAGTGGGCTGATCGCGTAGAACTTGAACAGAAACTCGGCCTGCTCACGCGTCGGGTAGAACGGTTCATATTCGGCCCGGTCCGGCGCCGCCAAATTCTCGATCATCCAGTCGAGCACCAGCGGCCCGAGCGTCGGCAGCTCGCCGGTATACCGGGGGCCCCGCCACGGCATCTACGCCCGCTCGAACAACCGGTCGAACATCTGCGGGTCGTAGTACTGCGTACCTCCAGGGCCGAGACCCTCTTGGCGGACGACCCAGCTGCTGGCCGGCAACACGTGCTCCCGGTCGAGCGCGTCCTGGACGATGATCTCCTCACCGTCGCGCCGGCAGTACGGGTAGTTCTCCACGATCCACGCGGCGGACTCGTCCGTACCGTCCCACTGCACCGCGGTATACCGCGACGGCTTGTCGACGTACCCGGCCGGCGTCACGCCGTCTCGTCCTTCACGATGCGAATGTCGCCGTAGCGCTTCGCCGCCGCGGCCCGCCGCTTCTCCTCGGCCTCGCTGACCTTGATGCCGCGCTCCTGGTCCTCACGCCACGACATGCGCAGACGCAACCTGTCCAACGGCGTGGCGCCGAAAGCGGCCTCACGCTGGCGCAGCTCCGCGGCGTACTTGACCTCGAACGTGCGGAAGAACTTGTCCGCGACGAACGCGGTCGTCAGCAGCGACTGCCAGTCCGATTGGCTGAACACCGCCGCCTGCGGCGCCTCACGCCAGTTGTTCCACCAGTCGGTGGTCAGCGGTGACCACTTCAGCTCGTGCAGCTCACCCTCAGGGTCGACGTAGATCGTCGGCAGCTCCGGCGGCTCACCCGGCTCGAATACCAGCTCGATTTGCTGAATGGTGTCGGCGTTCTGCCGGGCACGCTGAGACTTCGGCTTCCTAGCAACCATGGTTACTTCCCCCGTAGACCCGGATGGCGCTCCGGTGGGCGTCGATCGGAACGGGGACGGGTGCCCCGGTCTGCGATCGTCTTTTGGTCATGATGCGTGTGGCAGAGCCATTGCAGATTCGCGAGCGAATGATCGTGCGGGTCGCCGATGTGGTCGCAGTCCGTGCCGGGCGCCACGCACCGCGGGCCGGGCAGCGTGTTGGATCGGCCGGGTAGCCAGCCGGGCCATTCGCAGCGTCCCCAGGCGCGTTGCCGGGTGTGGGCCACACGGCGGGGCCAGTCCGGCGGCAGTTCCTGCCGGCGGCTGGAGTTACGCCACCCGGACGTCGTGGGCATTACTTCTGCTCTGAGGCGGCTTTACCGGGTCGTGCTCCGGTGGCTCTCTTGTGCAGGTTGCTGCATAGGCCTTTGACGTCGACGCTGGCCGGCACCTTGTCCCGCAATGCGCGTACGCACCGGTCGAAGTCGCCGGCTTCGCCCCAGCGGATTTTCAATCCGCCTTCGCCGGTGGTCCAGTACTTCATGAGGCGCTCGGTAGCGGCGGCCTGGGATGGAGTCTTCGCAGCCATGTTGTCAAGCACCGCCCCGGCGTGTCGCAGGACAAAAAGTTTGAATCACCGTAAAAATGTTTAGCGCCA
>Ga0307411_10000022_pt1 | contig 64953 bp, 84 predicted proteins | sample DK1Ometagenome_2_FD_203712 | JGI IMG/M metagenome (GOLD analysis project Ga0307411, IMG submission 203712) | Maize rhizosphere microbial communities from greenhouse at UC Davis, California, United States - DK15-O-1 | ecosystem: Host-associated > Plants > Roots > Rhizosphere > Soil | place: USA...
AAGAGCGCTTCGACAAGGCCCGCACCTGCCTGCCCGACCAGCCCGACCGCGAGGCCGTGAACCGCTGGCTGGTCGAGCTGCGCCGCCAGAGCTGGAACACCTGACGCGTTACCGCCCGCGCGGTAACAGTGCCCTTAGCGATCATGTCGGCTGTCTGATACACCCCACCTGAACTGCGGATACGGCCGTAACGGTTACGTATCCGTCCCGCCGGAGAGGAAGAAACACGCCATGACCATCGAGCTGCCTTTCACCTTCGAGCCGCCCACCGAGGCGCGTCTGAAGGAAGCCCATGATCTGATCCGCTACGAGTCGTCGATCTCCTTCCACAGCGACCGCGCCAAGGAGTCGATGAAGATCCTGCTGTCGGAGGCCGTCGCTGCCCGCAAGCTCCGCGAGGGGAAGACCGAAACTGAAGACACGGCAGTCCTGCACGTCGGCCGAAGCTATTCACGCTGCGGGAACTGCGGTAAGGACACGCTCCCGAGGGCGATCCGGCACATCGACGTCTCCGGATACCAGCCGGAGGAGGGTGGCGGGTGCGGGGCACTCTTCGTCGCACTGCGCAGTGAAGGCTGCTCGCGCGAGGAGCTGCAACGCGTCCGGCCGGATCTGCCTGTCGACGAAAGCCCTGAACTTCAGCGGGACACGCTGGGTGAATGGCTCCAGTGGCGCTTCGGCCCTCGCAAGGAATGGGCGAAGCTGCCCGACGAGGAGAAGGACTACTGGGAGCACCAGGCCCAGGCTGTGCGGCGTGCGGTGGACCGTGGAGGATTCAAGAACCCGAACCCTTCCCTGTGAACGCCGTCTGCGGCAGCCGGTGCCCCCTGCATCCGCACACCTGCCAGCGGTCTCCTCAGCACCAGGCGGGGATCTGCCGGGATGAGAAGCAGAAGAACACCCAGTCTTGCACCTGGAACCCCGACACGAAGAAGGTCATCCGGTGAACCACGACCCCGACAACCCTGACCGCGCCGACCCGTGCTGCCAGAAAACAGGGGGCCGGGCGTGACGAACGTGGACGCCATCTCCAAAGCCCAACAAGAAGCCCGAGCGCACCGGCATCCACAGCGCCTCATGCGGGTGACCCTGGAATGCTCTCACCTGCGGCTCATGCCATGGAACGTCACCGGTACAGGCGTCGGATCGCACACCCTGTGCCCGGTATGCCCGGACCGACCGGCCCGGATCGTCGTCGGTATCGACGAGACCGGCGCACTCAGCGACCAGGGCGCCCGCCGGGCCGCACAGGAGGGGTCCGCAGATCCCTACGAGGCCACTACCGGACACCTGATCACCTGCCTGGTGGCCGCCGGAGGCGGCGCCGACCCCGACTGCCCCTGCACCAGAAAGAAGACACTCCCATGACCGGCCCACTGCCCTACGCCTTTGAACCGCCCACCGAGGAACGCCTGAAGGAGGCCCACGACCTGATCCGGTACGAGTCCTCCGTCTCCTTCCACAGCACCCGCGCCAAGGAGACCATGCTCATCTTGCTGTCCGAGGCGCGCGCCGCCCGCGCGCTGCGCGTCCAGGCGGAGGAGAACGCCGAGGAACTGCGCTTCCTGTCCGCTCTGGAGGCCGCCGGAGTCGACAACTGGTCCGGCTACGACCATGCGGTGGAGATCTGCCATGCCGATGACTGAGAACGACACCCTCAGCGCCTGGCTGTACTGGCGTTTCGGGCCGCGCACCCGGAGCTGGGACACCGTCGGCGACGAGGAGAAGGACTACTGGGAACATCAGGCCGCCGCCGTACGCCGGGCCGTGGACCGGGGAGGTTTCCGTCAGCGGGAACTCCTCGTCACCGAGCCGGGCCGCTGCATCGGATGCCAGGGCGGATGCCCCGTCGCCCCCTGTCACTGCGGACACCTGTACCACGGTCACGCCAGCGACACCGGGCCGCGCCCCTGCCTGAACTGCGCCTGCACGAAGTACCGGGCGAACCAGGAAACCCCGTGACTCGCTCCCTGCACCGCTCCGCCCAGGCCGCCCGCAGTGCGGGCGGCCCCGCGCCCTGCGTGTTCTGCGAGATCATCGCCGGACGGGAGCCCGCCACTCTGGTCGCCGAGTGGCCCGACGCCATCGCGATCGTCCCCCTGGACCCCGTGGCCGAGGGACACACGCTGGTCATCCCGCGTACCCATGTGACCCACCACGGGGAGAATCCTCAGACCACCGGAGTCACGGCCGCCCGGTTCGCCGAGCTGTGCGCCCGCTACGGAGAGCCGGACAACCACATGATCTCCAATATGGGCCGGTCGGCCGGACAGAGCGTGAACCACCTGCACCTGCATTACCTCCCCCGCGCCCAGGGCGATGGTGTGGCGATGCCCTGGCACTCTCCCGCCTGCAACCGCATCCGGCGGATCCTGGACGCCTGCGACGTGAACGACCGTGAAACCGGCCTGTGGGCGGACATCAACGACGTACTGGCACACAAGGAGAAGACCGTGACCCACCCACTGCTCCGTCCCCTCGCCGTTCTCAGTTCCCTGAGCTGCGAGCCCTACATCCCCGACCTCGCTCACTGCGTCGGTCTGCCCGGAACGGAACGGCGGCTCTGGTACGGCGAGGGAGGGCCCGGCCTCTACCAGATCGGCACCGAGGCGTCCGGGGAGACGTACCGCACGGTGTTCTTCTTCGGCACCACCGACATCGGCACCCGCCCCGGCGGGGCCCGGGACCTTCTGGTGTTCAGCGCCCTGGGCCTGGAGGACCGTGTGGTGATCGCCCTTCCGGAGATCTCGCAGACCTTCGCGCAGGAGATCCGTTCCCTGCGCGAGGTTCCGGTCCACCTCGCTCTGTACACCGAGGACGGCGGATTCGAAGAAATCTACTCCCTGTCCTGAGAAGAAAGTGACCAGCGTGAAGAAGACGACTTTCACCGGCGTTTCCCATTCCATCCTCCCCCGCGAGGGCATCCCCTTCCCCCCGTGCAAGAACTGCTTCGAGTCACCGACCCGACTGGTTCTCATCAAGCCCGACCGGCTGGCGCGGGCCAAGGCCAAGGCACTGAAGATGAAGCTGACCCCGTGGGTGGTCCAGTCCCTGCCGTGCACCCACATGACGCTGATTCCCGATGACCGGCTGGAGTCCGTGATCTGCGAGCTGACCGGGGCCGATCCCGACGAGATCCCCGGTATTTCATGAACTTCCTCGATCTTCCCGAGCCACGGCGGCGCCTCGCCGTCGAGATGGACACCGTGGCCCGCAACCTGATCCATCTCACCCAGCGGTACCGGGTGCTGCCGCAGGGCCGCAGCTCCGTGATCATCGCCGACCAGACCAGCGACCTGGTGATGGGATCCGGGAAGTGGGCCACCGCCCCCTACAAGGACCACCTGAACGGATGCCAGATCATGCGGACCCGGATGCGCACCCCGGGGATGACGGTGGCGACCGCCGCCCACGCCTTCGAACGTGAGGGCACAGACCCGTGGATGTGGCAGTCGGGCATCGCCCACGCCACCGACGCGATGGTCACCTGGATTCTCCTGGAGGAGCTGAAGGGGCACCGGGTGTCCTACGAGCCGCAGAAGAAGCGGCTGCTGTCCGGCACCACCGCCAAGGAGCTGTCGTGGTTCATCAGCGGCGTACTGGGCCAGAACTGCTATCCCACCGAGGCGTACTTCGCACAGGACGTCTGCACCTACCTCTCGCGGTGGTGGACCGCCGAGTCCGAGGTGGACGGCGACCTCGACGGCGAGGAGGTGCGTATCGACGCGATTCTCACCCACCGCGACCGGCCGGACATCGTCGTCGGGGTGGAGTTCAAGAACCCCCACAGTCACGCCAACGCCCTGCGCGGCCTGACCCAGGCGGCGAAGTACCGCAAGGCGAAGTGGCTGGGCCACGGGCGGCTGCCCATCGCCTACTGCTGCCCCGGCAAGGTCCCCTCGGGGCGCGAGGCCCGCTATGTGACCCGGTCCCTGGGGGTGGGCCTTCTGGACTTCACCGGCATCTGGTCGCTGCTCACGGCGAAGTTCTCCTGGAACGAACAGGCCGGACTGAGTAAGGAAACGAAATGATCGAAGCACTCACGAAATGTCAGGTGTCCCTGACCGGGTCCTGCCTGAGGGCACTGCGCGCGGAGACGCCCTGCGCCCTGGGGGACGGCGAATGTGCCCATGGTGGCCGCCCGCTGCCCCGCACACGGATCGAGATCGACCTGAACGCCCGTATCAGCGCCACCCTCACGCCTGCCTGGCGCAAAGACGCCGACGGGCCGGTGGAGACCGGTGACCACGTCATCGTCTTCGAGCCGGAAAGTGCGGTGTGCGCCCCCGCCGAGATCGTTGACGTGAAACCGGGCGGTCTCCTCCACCTGTCCGTCGACTGGAGCCAGCTCACCGACGACCCCACCCCGAAAGGAACACCATGACCGCTCAGATCTACGACCTGTCCCTGCCCCGCGAATCCGCAGAGTCGGCCCACGCCCTGCTGGAACGCTACGGCCTGCCCGAGGACGTCATCAGCAGCGCACTGGCGCTGCACGCCCGGGAACTGGCCCACGCCCAGCGTGCCGCACATGACGAGCGGCGGCCGTACTACCACATGGGCCTGCCCTGCCTGGAGCACTACCAGTGCGGCGTGAAAGCCGTCATCGACCTGATCGACCCCGCGAAAGGGGACATCTGATGTCTGTGGAACTGCGCTGGGTCGACCCGGGCGTCCCCGAATTCACCGAGACCGATGCCCTGCCGGACGGGAGGGACGTCTTCGCCACCTGGCCGCAGGCCAAACAGGCGGCCCTGGACGCGGCGATCGACAACCGCGAGCTGTGGGCCGCGTGCGCCCGCCGCCTGCGGGTCCTGTCCCGGAAGCAGGCCCTGGAATCATGAGGCGCGGGCATGCCGTCCAGACGGTGAACATCTTTGTCCGCGCCGCCGCCGACCGCATACCGGGACGCAGAGCCGCCTACCTGTCGTGCCCCGGCCGCGAACTGGACCCCAGTCCCTGTCACTGCCCCTGCTACGGCTGCAAGCACCACTGCGCAGCACATGACGTGGGCGCCGGAAGCTGACGGCGCCTCTCTCCACGGAAAGGGAACACATGACCATGCATATGGGCCGCCACTGGGTCGGCCACGACATCGAGGACCGCTGCCCCTGCTCCCAGGAGGCCTGCGGACTGGTCGACAGCGCCAAGCGTGACCCCCAGTGCGCCCAGCACCTCAGCGACCGCTCCTTCCGCCAGCAGCACCCGGCCGATCAGTGCCCCGGCAGGCCGAAGTCGGAGTGCGAGGTGTCCATCAGCGGGTTCTGCCTGAAGGAGGCCGAGTCCCAGACGGCCTGTGACACCGAGGAGAGCGAGTGCGTGTACCGCAGCCTGCTGAAGGTCAGGAAGGGATCATCGTGAAAGAGGTCCGCTGCACGTTCTACCTGCGCAAACCCCTCGGAGGGGGCTACGAGTACCTGCTGCTGCACTTCCCCGCGTACGGCAACATCGGGGACTTCGTCACCGAGAACCCCCCGCTGGTCGGTGACCTGGTTCCGCTGCGGGACACAGACGGCCGGTTCGACGGAACGGTCCGGGTCCTGGACCGCCAGTGGGGCCACAACCAGTACGGGTCGGCCAACTGGCCCATCACGGAGCCCCGTCCCGTCCAGCCCGACATGCTGAGCATCGTCGTCGAGGAGGCCGAGGGCATCTTCCGTGACGAGGTGGCCAGGAAAGAGGAAGAGGAATGAAGGCGACACCCTGTCCGTGCTGCCGGGGTCAGCGTGGTCCCGGCAAGTATCTGTGCTCCCACTGCTGGTGGCAGCTCTCCCGGGCGACGCGTTACGCCCTGCTGAAACGGGACGGTCACGCGATGAGCCGGTTGCAGGAACTGTATGACGCGATCGTCCGGCAGGTACCACTCCCGGACATACGGATCAGCGTCTGAGCTGCGGTAACGCACGGAAACGGAGACACGCACACCATGAAACCCAGGAAGTCCGGCGAGGTGACGGCACAGCGGTTCGGGCCAGCGCTGCCCACCACGGAAGAGGCCAGGGAAGCGGGGCGCAACGGCTGGAACCTGCGCTGTAACCGGTGCGGCGGATACGGCGCCCAGTGGATTCCCGGTGCCCGCCGGGGCTGGGGCGCGCTGGCGCTGTGCCACCCCGAGGCCGAGGAGTACTTCCAGATGATGCGCCGCCACGACAACGAACTGTCCTTTTACACCACGGTCAACTTCGAACAGGACGCCCGCCGATGACCATCACCGCGCCCGTCTGGCCCCTGACGATCGAGAACCGGGTCCGCGCGATCCACTTCGCGATGGAACAGCACGGCTGCCCGCAGGCCCGCCCGGAGATCTGCCCCGTGGAAAAGCAGGTCGCCCGCACCCTGGAACTGCACGAGGAGTGGCAGGCCGCCCAGCAGCGCCTCGCGGTGGAACGGTGTGTGGCACAGGCCTCCGCCGTCCAGGACGATCCCGTGGCGCTCGCGGAGGTCTACGGCCAGGCCGTGGGTGCCGGACTGCCCGATGAAGTCCTGGCCGTCATCGAGCGGATGCAGGACACGGCGGGAGGAAAGCTGTGAACGGCCCCGAGGACGCCGTCGGTTTCGTGACCGAGACCCGCGCGGACGGCACACACCTGCGGACCCGCCTGGACCGGCTGAACGACGGCCGGGTGATGTGCTGCCTGTGCTTCGAGTTCGTCACCCGTGACCGGCTCAACCCCGTCCAGGGAGACCCGGGCGGCGCCGTCGAGGACGTCTGCATCACGTGCCGTGCCAGCGAGAAGCTGATGGTGGTGTACCGGGACAACTTCGCCGGTAGTGAGCCGCTGCACGACCGGCTGAAGGCCTTCCGGGGGCGACGTACGTTCCGGGTGCTCGTCACCGGATCCCGGGCATGGGCACATCCCGACGTGGTGGAAACAGCCCTGGACCTCCTGTACGCGGCGGCCCAGGTGAAATCCCGTCGCATGATCGTCCGCCAGGGCGGGTGCCCCAGTGGGCCCGACCGTACGGCCGGGCAATGGGCCAGGGCGAGGATCGCGGAGTTCGCCGAGGACGCCCCGATCCAGCAGGTCGTCGATGACGAATGGGCGGCCGACTGGGACAACTGCGTCACCGGATGCCCGCGCGGTCACCGCAAACCGAAGCGGGGCGGCATGGGCCTCCACCCGGGATCGCGCAGCGACTACTGCCCCACCGCCGGACACCGGCGAAACCAGGACATGGTGGACGGGGGAGCGGACGTCTGCCTGGCGTTCATCGCCAACGCCTCGGCCGGGGCCACGCACTGCGCCGAGGCGGCCGAGGCGGCGGGCATCGTGACCATCCGGTGGGAAGTTACGGGGGAAGAGCTGCACTGGCCGCTGCCAGGCTGGGGGCATCTCGTCCCGGTGTGACCCGCCCGCACACAAACGAGGCCCCCACCATGGTCGGTGGGGGCCTCGTTCTGTTCTTTTCACCGGACGGGGCGGTATGTCTGCCGGAATCCGCAGTCGGTGATGCCGCATCCGGCGCAGATCCTCGACAGGTCATTGGCGACGGCGCGGGGGACGCGGTCGGTCTCGGCGAGGATGTCGAAGTCGGTGTTCCTGTCGCAGGCGGCCTCGCCCCGGCTGCCCGGCATGAGCTTCAGACTCCGTGCGGCGCGCTGGGCCGGGGGTCGTTTACCCGTCATGTCAGGCTCTCCCGTAGTGGTGTTCCCGAGAGATGCGGTTGGCTTCGCTGACCTTTTCGCTCAGTTCTCTGGCGTCCTGGGGGTTCATCGTGGGGCTTGGCACGGGTTTGCGTCCCTCTCCATTGAGGTGCGGACGGCGCCTGTTGCAGGCGCGCGCGTCGCTTCAGTGCGCCACCGGAACAGTGACGACTGTCACTGCTCCATGCTGGCATCCCGGACGCGGGTTGCGCAATATTGACGCCTACATTCGCCAGACAGTGAACCCGTGTTCTATCTTGACCTGAATCTCCCATCAGAAATGCAAATTTGATGGTCGGCTTGATATGTGACGTCCTCGTCCATGAACATCTAGGCCCAGGCGTAGATTTTGTGGAAGGATGCCGCACATGACGGGAACCCAGGCAAGGCCTACAATCAAGAGAAGGCGCATCGGATCCCTCCTGCGGCACTACCGTGAGGCACACACGCCACGGATCCTGTCCAAGGAGGCGGCCCGGCATATCGGTGTGGAACCATCCCAGCTCGGACGGATAGAACGAGGCGAATACCGCATTAAACCGGCACAGATCGAATCACTTCTTCGCCTGTACGACGTACTGGACCCTGTGGTGTACGCAGAACTCCGCCACGCCGCCCTGCTGCCGTTGGACGCAGGCTGGTGGTACCCCTACCGGAACGACATCAGCCTGTCCCTGCTGGACTTCATCACTCTGGAGAACGAAGCCACCGAGATCCGTTCCGTCACGCCTTCCGGGATCAACGGACTGCTCCAGTGCGCCTCATATGCCAGCGCCGTCCAGAACAGCTCTATCCTCCCGGCGGTCCGGGAACAGGCCGATCTGTTCGTATCGGTTCGCATGTCCCGCCAACGGGTGATCCGCAGATCAAAGGACCCCGTGATGCTGCGTTGCATCATGGTCGAATCCGCGTTCCAGCTCACCGATCCCGTGATGGAGGATCAGATCCAGCACCTGCTCGCCGTGAGCAGGCAGGACAATGTCGAGATCCAGGTGATGCCGTTCAATGCGCCCCTGGGCATGCAGGTCGACGTGCATGCCAACCTGCTCCGTTTCCGTAAGCCATGGCCTTCGGTGGTCCACGTCGCCACACTTGGCGGAGGATTCACCGACGATTCCGACAAGAAGGTCCAAAACGCGGACATGCACTTCAAGGCCCTCTCGAACACTGCGCTTCCCGTGGACAAGACACGGGAATTCCTGGAAGAACGACTGAAGAGGATCCGGCATGGCCACTGAAATGATCGACTGGTTCAAGTCCAGCTACAGCCAGACTGAGGACCACTGCGTTGAGACGACGACGGCGCTGCTCCCTGAGGGGAAGGTGCCGGTGCGCGACTCCAAGGATGTCTCGCTGCCGCACCTGACCTTCTCGGCGGGGGCGTTCGCCGCCTTCGTCTCCGACGTCAAGGACGGCACGTACGGCCTCTGACGAAGCCGCCGCCCACCCTGGTTCCGACAGGGTGGCCGACGCCGCGTCCTACGTTCGAACGTATACCCGTCAACAAGCCCCGTGGCACACCAGTCACGGGGCTTTCCCCTGTGCCACACTGGTCGTCCCGGGCCGACCCTCCGTGCCAGGTGACGGCTGCGGGGCACGGTGCGGCCGGTCCGTGTGAGGTGTCTCCACGGACCGGCCGCACTCATGTGGCCCTCTTGTGCCGCGCCGTGTTCATCTCGGTGATGACCGCCGCCTGCGCGGGATCCTCCAGCGCCCAGATCCGTTCCTTCAGATCCTCGTCGTCATGGCCGTGCCAGCCGGTGAGTTCCGCCCGGCCGAAGTCACCGCACCCGCTGCACGCCTTGATGGCGGCCTTCTGCGCCTTCCTGCGGGCCTTCAGCTCCTCCAGGGTGTCCCGGAGCCTCTCGGCCGCCGTGGGGACCGGAGGCACCTCCAGGGACTCGCCCAGGGCATACACCACGAACCTCACCGGAGTGTCGATGTTCGCCCAGTCGGTGCCGTGGAAGAGCGCCTTGATCTTCTCCATGCTCCACTGCCGGTCCAGGAGCGTCCGGATGTGGCTCTCCGCTTTGCTTCGGTTCCCTCCATGGATCTCCAATTTCAGGTGCTCTGCCAGCTCCTGCATGGCCCGCGCAGCGTGATCGTCCTCCTCCTCTTCTTGAGGAGGAAGAGGATTCTTCTTAAAAGACTTCTTAGAGGCCCCGTCGCCGCTGGTCAGCGGTCCGCAAGGGTGACATGTGTGACACCCCCCGGTGACATGCATGTCACCACCCCCCGACATCTGTGTCACCCCCCGACATGTGTGACACCCCTCCTGGTCGCTGATAGTCACCACGCTGTTCTTCGACTGAGGAGAATCCTTCGTTCGGATAGCCCGGCCTACGACTCCTCCGTACACCGGCCCGTCGTGCCCCTCGGGCGGATACATCGGAAAGTCGTACATCGGCACCTGCGACTTGGATGTATTGCCACCCACCCGGCGAAGGGCGCCGATCCGCACAAGGAGGCCGAGATTGCGCTGAACCGTCCGGTCGCTGACGTACGGATCGGCGGAGTCGGTCTTGGACTTCCCCGACTCGCCCTGTGCACGGGGGAGCAGGCGCCGCATCTCGTTGATGGTGAAACGGGTGGTCTTCTTCCAGTCCTCGGCGGAGGAGGAAGGGTCCATCACCGCCCCGCGCAGCCGCATATACAGCATCAGCGCGGTGGGGGTGATGCCGGGGTGGTAGACGATCCAGTCCTCGGCCTCGGTGTGTGCGGGGCGCCGCCGGAATCCGACTTCCTCGGGTTCAGATCCTTCTGGCACGGGGAACCTTCCCGCTGATGCGGCCCACTGGCTAGGGCAAGCGCGTTATGGTTGCATCAGCTAGTCGTGGATGCGTCTTCCGCCAAAAGTTGGCGCACCCGGTTTGTGAGCCCCCCGTTACTTTCTGTGACGGGGGGTTGCTCTTTGTGTGCGGATTGAGCCTACGTCGCCCAGCCGTCAGTCAGGCCCCGCAGGGCGCACGAGCCCCCTGATACGTCATGGCATAGGCCACTCGTGAGCCTACTCCCGGCCACTCCTGTGGGTCCCGCGTAACCGCCGTATCCGTGCTTTGCGAAACTGTTACCAGAGGTGTATCCGTCCCGCTGGCGACCGGTGTTACCGCCGTACCGGTCGTCTGGCCTGGGAGTTTCAAACCCGGCGCCCTCCGGCGTTACGTGCGCATCATGGGTTCATGGATACGACACGGCGGGTGTTTCAGCGTATGACCTTGCGTTGGGAAAGGTCTTGATACAGGATGAGGCGTGGCCTAGGCCGCTCACGATCACCCTGGAACGGAGAACGCATCATGTCCAACCCCAAGGAGAAGACGGTGAAGGACACCACGGCCACCGCGCGCCGCATCCCGGCCAAGGCGGTGCCGCTGCTCGTCTTCGCCTCGATCCTGTCGGTGGCGAGTCTGGGCTGGACCACCTACTCGCTGCTCGACCTGCTCAAGGTCGGCGCGATCGGACTGACCGTCGCCGCCACCGCCGACTTGATCTGGTCAGCCGTCATCTGGTGCGAGTACAAGGGCATCGGCCCCAGGGGATGGGTCAAGACCATCGGCTGGATCGCCGTCTGCGTCGTCGGCGGATTCATCGCCTGGCACGGCGCCATCAAGGGCATCCCGGCCATGGCGGTCGCCGGTCCCTTCCTGACTCTGGGCACCAAGGTCGTGTGGGAACTGGCACTCGTCAGCCTGAAGGACCCCATCAAGGAGAAGAAGGAGACCTCCGCCCGGGAGATCGCCCTGCTGGACGCCGAGACCGACACCATCCTGGAGAAGGCCGAGGCCGAGATCCGCAAGGAGAAGGCCCAGATGGAGGCGGACCACCGGCGGGTGCTGGCGGAGAAGCGCCGGATCCACGAACTGAAGATGGCCGACCTCGCCTACGAGTCCGAGGAGAACCGGGCCGCCTCCGCACACCGCTCCGAGATGCTGGTCGACAGCATCGAGAACAGCCAGTTCGAGAAGATCCTGGGCATCATCGAGCGCCAGAACGAGCAGCAGACCATCCCCGGCGCGATCGTTCCGCAGGTCACCGGCGGCTCCGCCCCCCGGGCCCTCAGCGCGAACCCGCAGCCCGCCAAGGGCAAGCCGACCATACTGACCATGAAGGTCACCGAGCAGAACGGTGCGGAGCCGCTGACCAAGGCGCAGGAAGACCGCAAGCGCCTGGCCGCCCTGTACTACCTGAGCGCCACCGAGGCGGAGAGCCAGGGCCTGCACCTGTCCATGACGGCGTTCGCCGCCAGCATGGACACCAACAAGGTACGGGTCAGCCGCTCCTGTGCCGAGTTCCCGCTGGCCGAGATCAAGAACGACATCGAGGCCTACCGGCAGGACATGCGCAAGACCGGCTGATCCACCGGGCACGGACCACAGGGCAGGAACGGCATATCGTTCCTGCCCTGTGGTGTACGGAATGTCCTGACACCTGTCTGGATTCCTGGTGCAGGTGTCCACCACAATGGGAAACGGCAAAGCCCCGCACGTTGCGTCCGTGCGGGGCTTTCCTTCCGTAAGGCCGTCGGCGGTCCTGACGTCACCGCTCGATCGGCCGGAGACTGCGCCGGGTCCTGACCGGCAGTGTTCCCTCACCCGCCTTGACGGCAACCTCGATCACGCGGCCGTCGTCGAGGAAGACCACGCGCAGGGTCTGGAGGACGACGGCGAACTTGTCCGTCAGCTCCAGCACCCTCTTCTCGCGGTCGGTGGCCATGCGGGCGGTGAACGTCTCCAGGACGTCTTCCTGCTCGGCGCCCAGGTTGTACACGGCCAGCTCCCGGGCCCCGCCCTTGATGTTCGCCACCTCGGCCAGCTCAGGGGCGGCCTCCAGGGCGAAGGCCGGGTAGTAGGAGTCGCTGTAGGCCAGCGGCCTGCCGTTGCGCCGGGTAACGCGCTGGCGCAGCAGCACTTCGTCTCCCGCCTCGACGTTCAGGTAGCTGGCGATGGCGGCCGGGCACTCCAGGGTGGCGGCCGACAGCACGGTGCAGTCCTCACCGGCTCCGAGGATGTTGCCGGTGGCCCGCAGGGAGGCCATGCGGTCATCCATCGACGGCACGTTGGAGGCACGCTCGGCGACGGTGGCCCGCTGGTTGCCCTGGAGGTGGATCAGGCCTTCGGCGACCAGGATCTGCACCGCCTTGTCCACGGTGTTGCGGGTGGTGCTGTGGATCGCGGCCATCTCCCGGCGCGCGGGCATCTCGTCCCCGGGCTCGAAGCCCCGGGCGCCCGCGATGATCCTGATGCGGTAGTAGTTCGCAATATTGCGAAACTTGGATGAAGTGTCCATCTTCCCTCTCAAACTTTGCTTGTGGCCTAGGCCATCAGACGGTAAGGTCAGTGCCCAGGTGGCTGAGGTCCAACCTCATTCACTCATGGCATAGGCCAGTGTAAGTCAACCCGCCACACTTCACATACCCCGCGAGACAGGACCATGAGCGAAAACGACTGGTGGAGCAGCCTGCGCGACAACGCGGGTCGCTGTGCGGGCCAGGGCGAAAAGGATTCCGTCCTGACTACCGTATCCCCGGAAAACTCCGGAGTGAACACCTCTGGGCAGAGGTTTCCCACTCCGGCGCACAACTGGGGGTCCGGTCACGCCCCAGACCCCTTCCTGGAGGAAAATCCTTCTCACGGGGCTGATCGAACCGTAAATACTCCCGAAGAAGCCGCCGAACTGCGTAAGCATGCCAAGCCCGAGGCGCCAGAACCAGACAGATCCACAGGACAGGACATACCCGAGCCCCCGGAAAAGGCGCCCCCCGGACCGCCAGCGGCGGACGCGGAGACACCCTCCGGCGCCGCTTCCGGGAACGACGGGCCCGAGAAGACCGGGGAAGCACCCGCCGGAATCCGGGACCGCCTGAAGCGCCTCAAGGAAAAGACGGGCGAAACCACTGCGAAAGCCGCAGAGAAGACAGCTCCCGCCCGCCAGCGCGCACACACCACAGCGGACTCGGTGTCCTCCTCCTTCTCCGGGAACTGGTCCTTCCTGTGGGCCATGGGAGCCGCGTGGACCCTGGCAGTGACCTTTCCCCTCGCCCTGATCGACCGGACGGCGATGGTCTTCGGATCACCCCGGCCCGTCTTCGGCACCGAGCAGACGGAGTGGAGATTCCTTCACGGACCGGGCGTCTGGTTCGGTGAACAACTGGACCTGTACGGCGACAGCGGACACCTCGCACGCCTGGTCACGCTGTGCCTGATCGGTGCCGTTCCGGTGCTGTTCGCTCAGCTCGGCGAGAAGATCCGCCACGACGGCCTGCGGAAAGCGAGCGGCTGGATCGCCTACGGATTCCCGGTCTTCTTCACCTGCATGCCCTACTACTTCGACTCGATGGGCTTCCGCAGCGCCAACGAGCTGTACCTGAGTGTCCTGGCCGCCTCTGCATGGTGGGGCTTCTCCTTCAGCCGCACCCTCCAGCCCGGCTTCTCCCGGTTCCTCCTGCGCATCCCCCTCGCGGCCGTGATCGTCGGCCTCGGCCACTACGCCCCCGGAGCAGCGTTCTGATGTCCACGACCCTGACCACTCTCGCCGCGTTCCAGAACGCGCCCGTCCCCAACGCCTCCGGCAACATCACGGCGATCGGCGTCGCCCTGGCCTTCCTGGGCCTGGGCTGGTACATGGCCAAGCACCAGTTCCTGCTCTACGGCACCTGGCTCGCCGAGAAGTTCAAGGACGTGAAGTGGGACTGGAAATCCCTGATGAGCTTCCTCATCGGCTTCAGCGGCGTCACCGTCCTGCTCGGCGCGCCCCGCCAGGGCCTCGGTTTCTTCTCCACCCTGATCGACGCCCCCCAGAACTTCTTCCTGTGGATCGGAGACACCGGAGTCGGCGCAGCCGTCGGCATGTGGTTCATCTGCGCCGCCATCGTGGTGGTCACGTTCAAGAAGGCCATGAAGGACAAGGACGACTCCATCAAGGACATCAAGATGGGCGGCCTGTGCGCCTTCACCTTCCCGCTCGGCGGCATGCCCTTCACCTGGATCTCCACCACCATCGCCAACGCCGTCGTCGAAATGATGAACGGCATCCCGGCCACCTGAGGACCAGGAAGGACACCCCGTGCAGTCACGCAAAGGAACCGGCATCGTGGTCGGCCTGGCCACTCTGGCGTCGCTCGGCATCATCACCTCCGCCGTCGGCAGCTTCCTGCCCCATCGTGGAGCGCCCACCGGCACTCCGGCCGCCGCCGTCTCCCGGCTCAACGGGAAACCCGCCTCCAGCAAACAGCTCGACGGGTGGATACGCGACGCCCTGGAGGTCATGGAGCAGGAGAACATCCCCGGCAGTTACCAGGGGATCCACCGCAACGTGATCCGCGAGTCCGGGGGCAACCCCACCATCTGCAACACCACCGACATCAACGCCCGCAACGGCACGCCGTCCTGCGGATTGTTGCAGACGATCCGGCCGACCTTCGAGGCACACAAGTTGCCCCAGTCCGCCTACGACCGGGCCGGGGTGGAGGCGGACGCGAACAACATGACCGACCCCGTCGCCAACATCGTCACCGCTTGCGCCTACGCCTGGAGCCGGTATCCGGATCGTGGGGGGATAGATGGGATTAATGGTGCCTACTGAGACGATAGTATCGATGGCATGCGTAAGTGCACTTCATGCGAAGAAGATAAGCCAGAGTCCGAGTTCTACGGACGATCTGATGGAAATCTACGAAAGCAGTGCAAATTCTGCGAATCCACACGAAACAACAAGAGGTCGCAGGACAGACGTCGCGGGATCGCAGCGATCCACGACAAGAATCAGCGCACGCTGGAGTCCGGCGAAGTTGTCAAGAAGTGCACAAAATGCGGTGACGAGAAACCGCTCGACCGCTTCTACAAGCGCTCCGGGTACGACTCGCTCTACGCCCACTGCAAGGACTGCCACTACGAGCTCACGCGAGAGCGGTCGGAAGTGCCCAAGATCCGGTCAATCCGCTCACAGCGGGTACGGGCAGCTCGGGCAGTCGATCCGGTGCTGGCGCGGGAGAAGTACCTGGCCGCCAAGTACAAGATTCCGATCGAGCGTGTTCGGCAGATCCGCAGTTCACCCTGTTCGATGTGCGGCCGACCGGACTCGGGTATCGCTGATAAGGCGATGTGTATCGATCACTGTCACGCCACAGACGTCGTCAGGGGTGGCCTGTGCCACAACTGCAACATCTATGTCGGGTTCCGAGAGAAGAACAAGCATCTCGAAGAAGCCTACGAACGACATGTGAACGGACCGTACTGAGGAATGACCGAGAAAACCATCCGCCCCAGGAGGAAATTCCATGACCACCGCCTGTGTCCAGCCCGCGTGCGCGGGTTGCGAGAACCACTTCCCGCTCCGTGACCTGTTCGTTCTCTCCGGCCCCGGCAAGGGAAAGGAGATGCGCTGTCTGGCCTGTTTCTACGCACGGATCTGCGAGAACGCGGGGGACCGGCCGCAGCTCACCCTCGCCGAATTCCACGAGATGATCGGCGGTCCTGCCGTCGAGCCGGTCGTGATGGTGCGGTCATGACCAAACGTGAAGAGATCCTGACCGTCCTGCACGGCACTTCCACGGCCACCACCACCCAGATCGCCACCAAGCTGGACACCACGACCGCCAACATCCACAACGATCTCAAGAACCTGGAGATGGACGGTGAGATCGCCCGCACCGAGGAGAAACGCTGGCACGTGACCTGAACGCCTGCATGGCCTATGCCACACCACGAACGGAGAGAAACGACCGTGAACCCCAAAGCCCCCGCCGTGCTGTTCCTCGGCGTGTTCTTCCTGGCTGGAGCCGCGAACATGCTGAGCGAGATGGCCACCGGGGCGCCCCTGCTCACCGGGGACGGCGGGGAAATCTCCGCTCACGGCGAGCCAGCCGCTCCGGGACCGGAGATACCCCGGAGCGGCAAGGGCTGGAGCCGCCCCATCAACGCCAAGGTCACCACCGCGTACAAGGCGCCCGGCCCGCAGTGGGCCTCCGGCTTCCACACGGGGGTCGACATGGCCGCACCGTCGGGCACGCAGGTGTTCGCCGCCCGCTCGGGCACGGTCGTCAACTCCGACTGGGGCGGCCCGTACGGCAACCAGATCGTCATCCGTCACGGCAACAAGCTCTACACCCACTACGCGCACCTCCTCAAGCAGCAGGTGCGCGCCGGGCAGACCGTGAAAGCCGGAGAAAAGATCGGTCTCGTCGGAGCGAGTGGCACCAAATCTTCCGGCCCCCACCTGCACTTCGAGGTGCGTACCGGACCCGCCTACGGCGACGACATCAACCCCGTCCCCTTCCTGAAGTGAGGAACCCCGTGAACAACCTCAGCAGCGCCCGCGTGAAGTTCACCATCCGCTCCGGCGGCCAGTTCTGGAAGGTCACCGGCATCCCGCCCATGTCCGATGACGCGGCCCACGACCTCGCCTGGGACGTCGTCCTGAAGGAGCACCCGGAGGCAGATTTCGTCTACAGCTCGGTCATCCCGCCCGGCTCCACCCGGCCGGAACCTCTCTTCGACAAGGTCATCCCCTACAGCGGCACCACGACCTGAACGGAGAAACCCCATGAACGACAAGAACATGGCACACCGCACCATCATGATCAATCCGACCGCCTCCGCATGCAAGGAGCTGGTCCTCCCCTGACCCACGACACGCCCAAACCCTGATCCGCACGGGCCCGGCCGCAAGGATGGGCCCGTGATCACAGACATCCGCCGGGCACCCCGGCACCGGAAGGAAGCAGAAATTGTGAAGAAGACCATGGTGTTCGCCTCGGCCACCGCGCTGGCCGCCGCCCTCACCCTCGCCGCCCCGGCCATGGCCCACAGTCATCCGCAGGCCAGGAAGACCGTCGGCCGCCTGGATACGGACCCGCCGGTCCCTGCCGTCCCCGGCATGGCCTACGCCGCACCCGATCATGTCGACAAATCATCCCTGAACGCGACCCGGCGGGCCGCCTACGTCAAGGACCAGCACGAACAGGCCGTCCGCGCTTCCCGCTCCGGCTCCCGCCGCCTGGCCGCCGCCGTCAACACCGCACAGAAGGCCCTCGGCAAGCCCTACATCTGGGGCGGCACCGGCCCGCGCGGCTACGACTGCTCCGGCCTGGTCCAATGGGCCTACGGCCAGGCCGGTATCCGCCTGCCCCGGGTGGCCAGCGCCCAGTACTCCTCCCGGCCCGCCCATCCCGCGCGCGGCCAGCTCCGCCTCGGCGACCTGGTGTTCTACGGCCCCACCGAGCGCGGTATCCACCATGTGGGCATCTACATCGGCAGCGGCATGATGCTGCACGCCCCGAACTCCCAGTCCAAAATCCGCTTCGACCGCGTCGACTACATGAACGACTACTACGGCGCGACCCGCGTCGGCTGATCCCACGGAAAGGGGAAAACGTCATGCACATCTACGACTACCAGGACGTCCCGGACTGGCTCATGGAGACCGTCCGCCAGTACGCCCCTGAAGGGCAGGTCATGCCATGACGCGCCCGAAAGACGGCAGCTACCTACCGGACTCGAAACGGTTCCCCGGCCGGGTCTGCCACACCTCCATCCCGGACTCGCTGCGCGGGCAGTTGCGCAGCGAGTCCATGGAGATCGTCCAGTCGTACAAGGGGCACGCCGCCCTCCAGTGCCGCGTCTGCGGGGCCTGCACCGTCGTCGAGGTCGCCGAGGACGCTGACTGGAGCTGCCCGGCCTGCTCCGCCCGGAAGTTCGAGGCCGCCTGCGGCCGGATCACGAAGGTAGGAATCCGTCATGAACGGCCGCACGCACGCCCTGATCGGCTGCGCCATCGTCCCTCCGACCGCAGTGGTCAGCGGCCTCTCGCTGCCTGAGACCACGGTCCTGACGGTGATCAGCGCCGGGTTCGCCCTCGGACCCGACATCGACCACCCGAACTCGACGATCTCCAGGGCGCTGGGCCGCCCCGTCCACGAGCTGCTGCACGGCATGTCGACCGCCGCCCGCACCGTGCTGGCCAGCCCCATGGACCGCATCCGGTTCCAGGCCGCCGAGCACAGGGGCATCGACCCGAGCCACCGCTCCCTGACCCACACCCTGATCTTCTCCGTGGCCATGGGAGGCCTGGCCTACCTGGTGGGGCACAGTGCCATGGCGGTCGCCGTGATGGCCGCCGTCTGTATGGCCGTCTGCCGCAAGCTGGTTCCCCGAGTGTCGCAGTTCGCCTTTTGGGGCGGCGCGCTGGCAGTCCTTGCTCTCGGGGCGTACACCACGCTCAGCCCACGGCAGGTTGCTCTGGCCGCCGCTGCCGGGTGGTTCTCCCACGTGGTGGCCGACGCGTGCACGACCGCCGGAGTTCCGGTGCTCTGGCCCCTGAAGGTCAAGGGTCGGCGGTGGTGGCGGTTCCGGCCGCTGGGGAGCTGGCTGAAGTCAGGGGAGTCCAAGGAGATGCTGGCCGCGATCGGTGTCGCTCTCGTCATGAACATCCCGCCCTATGTCCTGGCCTAGGAGGACCGGTGCTCAAGAGGTGCCCTGCATGCAAACATCTTTTCATCCTCCAGGACGCCAGGCCGTCACGGGGCGGCGCCGAGCACGCGGAATGTCCAAAGCGTCCCGTAAGGAAGGAGGTGCAGAAAAGTGAAGATCATCCCTGATCGGATATACGTCCGCATGCAATGCGGCGCGTCCCGGCTGGCCGACGGGTCCGGCCGCGTCCTGCCGTTCATCTCCTCGAAAATACCCTTCGACGCCCTTGGGTCCAGGTGGCGCCGGTTCGTTATGCCAGGCATCATTCTGGCCCCGCTTGTGGCAGGATTCACTGAACCGCGTGCCATGTTCGTGATCGTCCCTCTTTGGCTGGTCCTGGCATGGAAACACGGTTCATGCCCGCACTGCCTCAGGGTGGAATCTACCGGCCGGGCAGCAACATCAACCGATCAGGACAGGGAAGCCAGTGAGTGAAACCGAGCCGCACCTTCTCCGACTCGACCTGCTGCGCGAAGCGGTCTGCGCCCTGGAGTCCCAGGTCAAGGACACTCCGGTTCCGATAAGCCCCGAAGTGTCCGGTATCCTGTTCGGGTCGCTGGGGCTGGATTACGCCACCCATGTCGTGGAACGCATCACATCGGATCTCCAGAACGCCACGAGAATCACAACGGAACGCCACGAATCCAGTTCCGCTACCTGATGTTCCCGGTTCCTCTCCTGTGTCACACTGTGCAACGAGTAGGGGAGGAATCTGGACGGATCAGTGACTGCGCCGTCGCCGACACCGCGACACGAACGCTTCAAGCAACTGAGCGCAGAGATCGATGATCTCATCGCTCGGTATCCCGCCATGCCCCCTGGCCGTCCGCAGTCCATCTGCCAGTCGGAGATCGAGAAGCGGTACCGGGAAATCGACGAACTGAACGCGGAGCAGTACGCCGAGGAGCTGCACATCGGCCAGGCGGGCCCTCGCACACCGAACTATCCAGGTCTGGGTGTGGCACTCGCGGTGATCGCGACTGGTGCGGCCCTCGGCATTTACGTGCTGATCGTGGCGGGAGCCATCGGTTTCCTGTGCTGCGTCGGATCCCTTTCCTCCTCCGGGGGCGCCCCGGAGCCGCCGACCCCGGCGAGCGAGCGTTTTCAGTGGCGCCCTTGAAGTCATACACGTGGTGCCTTAACGTATGACATATAGCTGACCAGGAGAAAGGACGCCACATGAGCGCCAAGAAGACCCGGAACCACCGGGTCAAGGACATTCCCGAGACGCAGAAGCGCAGCGAGGTGCTGTCGGTGAAGGCCTCGGTCGCCGAGAAGGACATGATCGTGCGCGCCGCCGCGCGGTACCGCATGCCCTACTCCGAGTTCGTGCGCTACGTCGCCCTGGGTGCCTGCCGCAACATGGGCATCGAGGAGCGGCCCAACGTCGAGCAGAAGGACGTGCGGCGGCGGAGGGTTCCCGCGAGCCCCGTGGCCGAAGACAGCCCTCGCGCGGACGCACCACAGGTTCCGTTGGTTGCATAGAGTGAGGTAAGAATCGAACGCTTAACGAACAAATAACAAAGTCTAGGCACCACCTGCAACTGTGTGCATTATGTCCCCACCAGTCGTTACAACCGGTGAGGACGTTATGAACGAATACCAGACACGCGCACCGCGCAGATTCCTCCTGGTCCGCGAAGAGGACGTGACGGGTGTGTCCGGTGAGGGGGTCGTCGCCGAAGGCATCGAGTACTCCGACGGGGTGTGCTCGATGCACTGGGTGGTGAACCCCGCCCGATCGACCACGGTCTACAACAACGTCACCGACGTGGAAACCATCCACGGGCACAACGGCGCCACAAAGGTGATCTTCCTCGACGGGGAGTCTCTGGCCGCCTGACCCGCCGTTCCTGACGGTCCCGCTCCGGCGGGGCCGTTTTTGTTTTGCCCCACAGAAATGGTGTGACATCTGCTCACGTCATGTATGATCCTGTCATGGCATAGGCCAAGGAGAGGAGCATCGTGGATTTCACCGACGCCGACATGCGCGCCATGGCCAAAGAGGGCGACGTCGTCGACTTCGTGCGGGCCCAGGGCGGGCTGGCGGGGCGGTCCCGCGAGCATCCTGCGGAAAAGATCCGTTGTCCGTGGTGCGCGGTAGCGTCCGGAGAACGCTGCACCACCAAACGCGGCAAGGCGACCGCCGCACGTATCCACCAGGCACGGATCGACGCTTACGAGAATTCCACCGGAAAGGAAGAAGCGGCATGGACGACGCCCAGAGGACAGTGGCCGACCGGTTCACCCAAGCCCTCGCCCGAGCCGACGGGCACCGCTGGACCCACGCCACCGAAGCCCGGCGCGACATCCTGCGCAAGCACTACGAAGTGGCCGTCCGCTCGGTGATGGACACCTCGGCCGTCCTGGTCGAGGAAGTCTTCCACCGCGAGCCGTTTCTGGTCTACCCGCCCGAAGTCGCCGAGTATCTGCGCGGGGGCACCGCCCGCACCAGCGAGATCCCGGACGTCTCCTGATGACCAACGAGAACCGCATGTACCACAGCGCCGACTATGGACCGATCCCGTTGTACGTGAGCTACGGCGGAGCGCTGGCGGTATTCATGGACGCCTGGATGCCTGGCGTGGACAAGCTGAAGGACATCCCCGACGCCTTCGTGCAGATGGGCAAGGAGGTCGAGCGGCTGGTCGACCACGCGGTGGCCGAGACCGCCAAGAACGTGTGGTCCGTCCTTCCCGAGAACGACCGGGCCATGCTCCAGTTCGCGCTCGGCGAGGCCCAGGAGAAGATCTGGTCCCAGGACGGCTTCACCCATGAGGACCAGGAATCCCTGGACCGACTGAAGGCCCTGCTCACCAAGGAGAAGAACGCGTGAAGAACTCCACCACACCCGCCTTCCAGAACCCCGACGCCGACCCGTACGCCCACCACGACATCGACCGCTGCCGTCACGCGGGTCCTTACTGTCCCGGCTGCGGCAAGCAGGCCGGTGAGATCCCCTCCGTCGTCCAGTTCGCCGAGGAGGACAGTACGGCCCCCGAGACCTGGGTCCGGCATGAGGAGGGCACGTACAACCCGACCAACGAGCACTTCCTGTGCGACGCCTGCTTCCTCGCCGAGGAATCACGCCGGGGCGGGCGTCTGGTCGGACCGCACGGACAGCAGTGGGTGTGCCCGTGACGAACTGGTCCAAGTACCCCGACGCCATGCGCCGGGCCGTCCAGCAAGCCACGGACGTGAAGTTCCACATCATGACCGAGGCCGAGCACATCCAGTCCGAGAAGGGCGCCGAGCAGATGTGGGCCGCCGACGAGGCCGCCCGCTGCAAGTGCGAGAAGCCGAAGCCGGATGAGTACACGCTGTCCATCGACTGCGGCTCGATCGGTATCACCCACACTCCCTGCGGCAAGTCCCCCTGGTTCATGTTCGACGACTGGAACGAGGTCGTCTGCATGGCGAACGTCCCGATCCGCGTCGAGCAGATCACCGGCTGCTCCGGCGGCCAGTGCTACGGCGGATCCTGCGACTGCGGACCCGAGGTCTACCTGGCGATGAGGAAGGAAGAGAAGTGACGACGCACAACGAACCGTATCTGCGTCAGATCCGTGCCCAGGCCGCACAGGCGGCGGCCACTTGTGCGGTCGCGGTCGGCCTGGGGGACGCCAGTGGATTTCTGCGGGTCGCCACCATGATCGAGAATTACATTCTGGAGGGGGAAGGGAAGGCGCAGGCGGTCATCGACTCCTGGGCGGGTGCCCCGGCCGCAGATGCCAGCCCCCGGAGCGGGGCCGTACATGGAGGCGACAGCCCGAGTGATCCTCGATCCCGCGCCCAGGCGCTGGCCGTCGAGGCCTCCAGCGCCTCCACGGCACGGGAGGTCCAGGACATCTTGTGCAAGGCAGAGGACGAGCGCGTAGCCAAGTGGCAGGTGGTGATGGAGGGGGCGACCGGAACCCTCCTGGACTACCTCGAACACCTGCTGGAAGCTTACGCCGCCCAGCCCCGCAGCTCCTTGCGGAACGATCTCGGTCTCTGATCGGTCGTTCCATAAAATGACACTTGCGTGAGCACCTCTCACTCGTAGGTGTCAGATCGTGGTATTTTTCAGGGGCTATCGTCCCCCCGAAAGGTCCCACGGCATGCAGTCCAACGAGATCATCGCGATCATGCGGCATCGGGGATGGCTGAAGACCGAACCCCGATACACCAGGGAACAGATCACTTCAGCCGTCCGCTACATGATGGTGAAAAACGGCATGAGCAACCACGAGCTGGCGAAAAAACTCACCAATCCGGACCTGAATCACAGGATCTCCCCTTCCTATATCCGCAGGAAGGTCAGTGAGCACCGGTGGCGCATGGACGATCTCGATGTCCTTCCGGACATCTTCCACCGGCACGCCTGTGACCTTATTCAGGGATACCGGCACATGGCCCGGCTCGACGACACCACCAGTTCCGAAAAACCAGCAGAGGAATCACGCGATGAGTGACTTCAAGCCCACCGATGAGCAGGTCTACGCACAGGACATGGCCGCCTCCGGCGAGACCTTTGTCATGGATGCAGTGGCAGGTTCGGGCAAAACGACCACAGCACGCGAGATGTGCAAGGTCATCGATGGCCGGGCGCTGTATCTCGTCTACAACAAGTCCGCCGCCGAGGATGCCAAGAAGTCGTTCCCGCGAGGCGTGAAGGTCTCCACCACCTCCGCCCTGGCCTGGGGCCGCTACCCCGAGTACCGCGACCGCATGGTGCCCGGGGCCAAGCGGGTCCGCGCCAAGGACACCGCCGCCCTCGCCGGGCTGACCAAGCCCCTCCAGGTCGGCGTGAACATGGCCCTGAGCCCCGTCACGATCACCTCCTGGGCCCTGGAGACGATCACGAAGTTCTGCTACAGCGCAGACATCAAGATCTCGGAGAAGCACGTTCCGCCGCTCGCCGCCGGGCTGGAAGCGCTCCAGGAGGACATGGTGCGCACCGAGGTCGCCGCCTGGGCCCGCAAGATCTGGACCGACGCCATCAAGGTGAACAGCCAGCACCGCTTCACGTTCGACTACGCCTTCAAGCTGATGGTGCTCTCCCCGCCCGATCTCGGCTACGACGCCGTCCTCATCGACGAGGCGCAGGACTCCAACTGGGCCACCCTGCACCTCCTGAAGGCGCAGATCAACAGCCAGCTCATCGCCATCGGCGACCCGGCACAGCAGCTCTACTGCCAGCCGCTGGGAACCCAGGTGGAGAAGGTCCACCAGGCAGGCCGGGGTATCACTCCCGCCCGGACCGGCGGTGTGGCGATCGAAGACCTCCAGGTCGGCGACCGTGTGGTCACGTACGACAAGGCGTACGTGTCAAAGGGCGGTTGCGAGATCACCCGGATCGACCGGTTCCCCTACACCGGGACCATGGTCGATGTCACCACCGAATCGGGTCTGTCTTCGTCCTACACCGAGAAGCACCACTGCATGGTGCGGATCGGTGACAACCTGGTCGACAAGCGTGTGGTGTACCTGATGCGCCGGGGCGGACAGTACCGCGTCGGCTGCACCAGGATGACGTACCACGCCCAGCGCAAGGGCTTCGGGGTGGCCCTGTGCGGGCGCCGTGAGAAGGCTGATGCCGCGTGGATCCTGTCACTGCACGACGACCCGGCAGACGCCACCCTGGACGAGATGCTGATCCAGCACGAGTTCAACATCCCTGGCGTGGACTTCGAGCCCACCAGCGGCAACGCGGCTGCCGTCCGGTCCTTCTGGGAGAGGATCGGCGACAACACGAAGAGCGGCGAGGAATGCCTGGCACACTTCGGACGCCTGCCCGGGTCTCCTCTGTGGCATTCCGGCATCACGCAGGAGATGAGCATCCGGACTGTTTTCCCTACCGCAGCAGCCAATGTGATGGAAGGGATGTCCATGCTCCCCCTGAGGAACATGGACGCCAAGCAGAAGGCAACCCGCCCCGCCTGGGAAACCGTGTCCGTGAGCCGCAGCTACTACGACGGAGATGTGGTGTCGCTGACGGTGGACAAGCACCACAACTATTTCGCAGACGGCATCCTCACGCACAACTCGTGGCGTGGCGCCTCCGACATCATGGGGGAATTCGGTGGACAGCGACTGCCGCTGTCGAAGTCCTTCCGGTTCGGCCCGGCCATCGCCGAGGAGGCCAACAAGTGGCTGGGTCACACCCAGACGCCGATCCGGGTGACCGGGAACGAGGACATCTCCTCTGTCGTCGTGAACCGTCCCCTGGACCAGACCGACGCCATCCTGTGCCGGACCAACGCTACGGCCATGGAGCGGGCGATCGAGGAACTGGACGCGGGCAAGAAGGTCGCCATCGTCGGAGGCACCGACGCTCTGCGCAACCTGGCCCATGCCGCCAACGACCTGATGGGAGGCAAGCGCACCTCCCACCCCGAGCTGAGCGCCTTCGCCGACTGGTCGGAGCTGATGGCCTTCACCGAAGAACCCGGTGGCGGCGACCTCAAGGCGCTGGTCCAGCTCATCAACACCTACAAGGTCGGCGGAATCCTGAACGCCTGCAATCGGCTGGTCCCCGAGACCCCAATGGAGGCCCGTTTCCAGAAGCGTACCTACGTCACCCCGGACGTGGTGTGTTCTACGGCCCACAAGTCCAAGGGGCGTGAGTGGATGAACGTCGAGGTCGCTGACGACTTCGAGGAGCCCGAGGACGTCGAGGACCCCCTCGGCGGAGAGACGGAGCCGGGTCCCATCTCCCGCCATGATGCGATGCTGCACTATGTCACCGTGACCCGGGCCCGGAAGAACCTCAACCGAGGCGGCCTGTCCTGGATCGACCGTCACCCGTCCGTCGACAAGACGAGGAAGGTTCTCTGATGCCCTACGAGAAAGGCTCCTACTCCAGGGAGCTGAAGGAAGAGCACCAGCAAGGGTGCCATGAGGAAGAGCGATCCGAGTTCTGTTCGGACTGCCAGCGGCTGGAGAACGAGGAGCTGGCCCGCGACCTGGGCTTCAGCTCTCACGAAGAGTACGAGGATTTCGTTGCGGAACACTGCAACAATCCAGACCGTGATGTAGAGGAGGCTATCCGTGAAGCCTCTTCCAAAGAACACATGATGGGCAAGCATCAGAAGCACCCGAGCCGCAACTGTTCGGCGTGCATCAAGAAGCATGGCATCAACAACATCTGACTGAACAGGAGGCGGTGCACTAAGGGTGCACCGCCTCCTGTTACCCGGAAGGAATATCCCGTGGATTACGTCTACCTGGACACCGAGTTCAACCGCAAGGACTTCTCGTCGAAGGGCCTGGTCTCCATCGCCCTCGTCGCCGGAAACGACGTCTACTATGCCGTGAACGGCGAGATGGACCTCCAGAAGATCGTCGGGGACCCCGAGATCGGCGCCTGGATGACCGAGAACATCTTCGAGCCGCACATCCTCACCCACAGCATGCGACGCCTGCGGCAGACACCCGACGTCAAGGACTACGACGTCATCTCCGCCGAGGTGAACGCCTTCCTGAAGGCCGCCTGCCCGACCGGATCCGCCAAGGATGACATCGAGATCATCGTGAACTGCGGGGCCCAGGACATGGTCCGTCTGCACACCCTGCTGGCCGACAACGACTTCGGCAGGCTGGGACCCTGGGTCCCCTACGGATCCGACGACATGTACCGCATCAAGCGGAAGGCGTACCGTCTGGGCCTGCGCAAGGAGGAGCTGCCGGTCCAGCGGCCGGAGACCGCCCACCATGCGCTGTACGACGCCGAGTACGAACGGGAAGTGCACCAGTTCATCCGTGACCGGTACGGGAAAATCTGACGGTGGACGGCACACTGCCCTTCGTTTTTCCTCCGGCCGTGCATTTCTCCGTGTACGCCCGGCAGGACGTAGAGCACCAGGCACGTGGCAGACGCATCTCGCCCTCCGTGCTGGAAAGCCGTCTGATGCGGTACGTCCGGAGGCACGGACTGGACATCGCCACGGCCAACGTCGTGTACGGGCGGTGGAGGACAATGGTGGACGGGCTGGATGTCCTGTACGACGTCGGGCCTGGCGACACCGTCATGATCGTGTCGGTGTCGCTTCCGCGTCTCAGTCTGGAGGGTCTGTATGAGGCACCGTATGGCCATGGTGGACGTCCCTGAACTGTTCCGGGTCCGGCTGACGCTTCAGGGTCCGGACGGCTACCGGCGCGAGTGGTACGAGGGCCCCTGGCCCAAGGACAAGTCCTGCGCGGAGCGCATTGCGTACTGGAACGGCCACTACCGCGCCACGCGGGGGGATGCGTGGCGGGTGACGGGTGTGTACGAGAGGGCGGAGGTGACCTGGGTGCCGATGTACTGAGGAGCCCCGCAGCCCGATGGCGCGGGGCTCCCTTTTACCCTCGGGGTGTTACTCATTGTAGTTGAGGTGTCACTGTAAGAGATGTGATGCAGACCACATTGATGTACACATTCTGACCCATGTGTTTCATGTAATGTACTCAATGGAAAGGGGAACATCATGCACACGAACACGCGCTTCATCAACGTCAGGACCGGCGAGGTCGTCGAGATCACCCGCACCGAGGGCGAGCTGTCGGTCATCGCCACCGTGACCGCGACCGGCCGCACCGTCCGGGAGCGGACGGTCAAGACCAGCTCACTGAAGACCCGCTGCACCAACGCCAAGGGCGTGCCGTACAAGGCCGCCTTCGTCGCCGTCAACGCCCTCCCGGCCAACCACCCGATGGCCCAGCAGGAGCCCGCCGAGAGCGTGCCGGATTTCAGCACCGCCAAGGTCGACCTGGCGGCCATGAGCGATGCGGAGCTTTCTGCATACGGCCGCCAGAAGAAGGCCGAGCGTGAGCTGGCGGCGAAGCTGGAGGAGGACGCCAAGACCGAGCTGAAGCGGCGCAAGCCGCACCCTGACCTGTATATCTACGGCGACACCGCGCTGTCGGTGACGACCAACCAGCGCTTCGACGGCAAGCTCGCCAAGAAGGTACTGACCTCCCAGGAGTACGCGGCCATCCTCAAGCTGAAGCCGGACGCGGAGCTGGCCCGGGAAATCCTGGACGAGGCGCGCTACAAGGAGATCTGCAAGGATCACGGCAACAAGATCGAGATCCGGTTCGCCACTCAGGAGGACCGCGCGCGACTGGCCGAGCAGCAGGAGATCGAAGCGGCCAGGGCCGAGATCGAGGAGTCCTTCTACCCGGCCGGGGCGGTCGAGACGCCGTTCTAGCCACAGAAGGCAGGGGCCGGACATACCCTGCGTCCGGCCCCCGCCTTCTGTACATGGAGAGGAAGAAGCTCATGATCACACTGAACACCGTGCGCGAACTCGCCGAGGACGCACACAGCGGACAGGCCGACAAGCTGGGCGATCCCTACATCTGGCACGTCCGCGATGTCGCGGCCGGACTTCGCCCCCTCGGTCTCCACCTGGAGATGGCGGGCTGGCTGCACGACATCATCGAGGACACCGGCTGGACCGGGGAACGCCTGCTGGCCATCGGCGTGCCTGATCCAGTGGTACGCACCGTCGTGGCGGTGACCAACGAGCCGGGAGAGACCTACCAGGAGAAAATCGAGAAGATCACATCCAGCGAGGACGCCACTCTGGTCAAGATCGCCGACAATGCGCACAACACCCGTCCCGACCGGATGGCAAGGCTGAGCCGGGACGTCCATGGCAGGCTGGCCAAGAAGTACAGCAAGGCCCAGAAGACCCTGTGGGCGGCGGCCGATCCGACGGCCACCCGGCAGATCCTGGAGTCGGTGAACCCGGATCTGATCACCAGTTTCCATCAGTGGCTCTGGAAGCGCCTTCCCGGATGAGCCGGAACACCACGGTCATGCCGGAGAAGAGGCACCGTCGGACAAGAGGAAACGGGAAGATTCCCCCAGGAAATTCCATTCACCCAGAGGAGAGAACGTGCCAGAAGTCTTCGCCTGTGTCTTCATCGCCCTGTACGTCGGACACCACGTGGGAGACCACTGGATCCAGACGGGCTGGCAGGCTGCGTATAAGGCCTATCGCTCCTGGTCAGGCCGTCGGGCATGCGCCATGCACGTTATCACCCTCAGCCTGACCAAGGCTCTTTTCCTGCGGATGGTGGACGTGGTTGTGGGTCTTCACCTGTCGTGGAAGTGGGTCGCCCTGGCCTTCGCCGTGGATGCCGTCTCGCATTACTGGGCCGACCGCCGGATCCCGCTGAAGCGACTGGCGAAGGCTGTGGGCAGGATCGATTACTGGGAGAAGTGCACCGTGGTCCGCAAGGAGAAGAAGGAGGCCGCCGAGATCGGGCCGGGAACGGGATCCTTCCACCTGGACCAGAGCTGGCACTTTTTCTGGATCATGGTGACGTCGCTGATCATCACCGCGACCCTCTGATCCACGCTCCCACCACGCCCGCATGTCACCTAGAGTGACATGTCGGGCGTTTTGTGTACTCTCTGTGAATACCGCAGGGCTCAATCCAAGGAGGCGGTGTGAGTCAGGTATCCGTACTGGTCCCCTGGGCCGGAGAGTGCCCCCACCGCTCCGCCGCCTTCGGGTACGTCACACACTGGTACGCGCGCCACTTCCCCGACTGGACCGTGCACACCGGCATCTCCGAAACGGGACCCGGCTGGTGCAAGGCCGACGCACTCAAGGACGCCCTCGCCCAGACCCCCGCCGACATCCTGGTCATCGCCGACGCCGACTGCATCGCCCCGGGCGTGGGAGACGCCGTCCGGTCCGTGGCCGCCGACCAGGCCTGGGCCATGCCTCACTACACCGTGCACCGGCTCAACGCACCCGCCACCCGCCAGGTCATCCAGGACGACGCCGACCCGGCGTCCTTCCCGCGCACCCCCCGCCACTACGCACAGATGCCCTACACCGGATACGCGGGCGGAGGCATTACGGTCGTCAGCCGCAGCGCCTACGCGCAGGCCCCCATGGATCCACGGTTCACCGGCTGGGGGCAGGAGGACGAGTCCTGGGCGCTGGCCCTGCGGATGCTGTACGGCGCCCCGTGGAGACCCCGCAGCGGGCCCCTGTGGCACCTGTGGCATCCCCCTCAGCGGCGCCTGTCACGTGCCGTGGGATCGGAGAACTCCCGCCAGTTGCGTTCGGTCTACCGGCGGGCCCGCACCAGGGCGTCGATGGAAGCAAACCTGGCCATCGCCCGCGCCCACGTCCAGGAAGGCCTGCACCCCGGCGTATCCCGTCCAGTTGTCAGTGGCGAGTTGTAGGGTGCCGTCCATGCCAGACACCGAAAGCCCCGTGGACGATGTCCAGCGCCGAGTCCGTCTGTTCATGGAAGACACGGTCAAAGCGACCATCGGACGGAACATGTCCCTGGACTCATGGGTTGCCGCTGCGATCCACGAGAAGCTGTCCCAGGACATCAGGAGTTACTACCCGCAGTTCGGTACGCAGGGCCCGGAAATCGTCCGCCAGGTAGCCTCGCGCCACCCGGGCGAACATGACGGACTGCTCTATCTGCACCGCCACCGGACCGTCGTCCTGCTCCAGGTGATCAGCAAGCGGGTCATCGACGTAGTGCGCTCCGCCCCCCAGGTGCAGCCTGACCGTCAGGCTGCGCAGAAGATCGCCGAAGAACTCGACGGACACCCCGGCACGCCCTGCACCGGATCGGCCGTGCTGTATGTGCCCTTCGACTCCAACAACGACAACGACATCTGGACCGAGGCGTACCACCCGCAGATCGACGAAGAGACACGTCTGCGGCACTTCGTGAACTCCATCGCACTGGCCACCATCACCCAGAACTCTTCCCGGGATGTGCAGAAACTCCCCGGCCCGAGCGATCTGGCCAACCCGTGCGACCTCTGTGTGGCCCGCCGGATCGCAGGCTGCTGCGGTATCGACATGCGCCAGGTCCCACGCCAGTTCAGCCTCAAGGCGTGGGTCGGCACCGCACTCCACGAGAAGCTGGAGAGAGACCTGCCCCGGGTCTACCCCTACGCCCATCAGGAGATCACCGTTCCGATCGCGGTGATCCCGGACCTGGGAGAGATCAAAGGGCACGTGGACGCGTACTTCCCTCGCCGCCTGATTATGAGCGACTGGAAGTCCACGGACATGAAGAAGCTCGACAAGATCAGGGCTCACGGGGTGTCGGCAGCACACTTCGGCCAGACCATGCTGTACATGTTCGGACTGAAAAAGAAGGGTCTGGAGTGTGACTATGCAACCCTGACATACCTTCCCAGGGATTCCGCCGAGGTATCCGACATCTGGGTGGCTTCCTGTGCCTACCGCGAGGATGTTGCTGTAGGATTGCTGAACCGGACACGGAGTCTGATCGAACGACTCAAGGCCGGAGACGTGGGATCCATGGAGTCCGATGAGGACTGCTTCGTATGCCACGTCCAGCATCGCATCAGGCGATGAGACCGCTACGACACTGAACATCGCTAAGACCGCTAAAAACAGCACCGAGGGATGCCATGAATCTTCCTGCTACACCACCGCAGGTCGTCAGTCCGACGGCCCTGCTCACCGGAGAAGAGGCCCGCGCCTACGCGAAGGATCTCTCCGAGTCGACGATCATCTCCCCGTTCTTCAAGGGGTCCGTCGCGAACGTCCTGTACGCCATGGAACTCGGCAAGCTCTACAGCCTGGAGCCAGCCGCCATCCTCCAGAACGTCCACGTCTTCGAGTCCAAGGGCGTCGTCAAGGCGGGCCTGTCGGCCAACCTGATGACCTCCCTGGCCCGCAAGGCGGGGCACCTGGTCACCACCAAGGCGAACCCGACCAAGGCCACCACCACGATCATCCGTGGTGACACCATCTTCGCCAAGATGCTCAAGGGCGACATCTCCAAGGAAGAGCTGGAGCACTACTCCACGATCCTGACCACGCTCAAGGAGATGGACCTCGACCCCAAGCAGTACGCGGTCACCGAGGCCATGTGGAACGAGGACAAGGCCGTCAAGGCGGAACTGTTCGGCAAGGGGAACTGGGCGAAGTACCCCCACGCCATGCTGGCGGCCCGCTCCAAGGCCGACTGTGTGCGGATGGCCTGCGAGGAAGTCCTCATCCAGCTCTCCAGTAATGCTGCGGCACTCGGCGAGTTCACCACCAACGACGGCCGTGAAGTCGCCATGACGTGGACGCACACGGCCGACGAGATCGGTGCCGCCATCACCGACGATGGCGAGTCCTTCGACATCTCGACCGCACGCCGCCCCTCCGCCGCATCGCGGCCCGAGCGCACCACGGTCCGCACCGCCGACCGCAAGCCGGACCCGGCCGCCCAGGCCGATCTTGCCGCCCAGGCGGCTGTCGACCCCTCCCAGGCCGGATGGGGCAAGGCCGCCGAGCCCGAGAAGCTCAAGCAGTCCCCCCAGGCCGACGCGGTGCGCAAGTACGTCCAGGAGCACTCCTTCGAAGAGACGGCCAAGCTGCTCGACTCCTCCCTGGCCGCTCCGGGCAGCAGCCGCACCGGACGGGTCGAGATGATCCTCAACGCCTGTGCCGAGCTGATGACCTTTGAGCAGGTCTTCATGCTGCTCAAAAATCTGGTGGGGAAGGCGGAGGATCTGGTCCCCGTCGCACTGAAGGCCATCGCGGACTACTCGCAGGCAGCCAAGACCGCAGAAATCATGCAGGAGATCGTCCTGGATGAGGACGAATCGGTCGACGCCAAGCAGCGCCAGAGCCAGATCCACACGATCTACAGCCGTCTGAAGGAGACCGGCCGCACAGATGATCCGGCGCCGTTCTTCGACAAGACGTCCCAGCCGCCGCAGGCGCGCGAAGTGTCCCTGGGCAACGCAGTCAAGATCATTGTGCAGCCTCTGCTGCGCGCCGCCAGCTAACCCTCCTACCACTTCAGGAAGGCACACCCGTCATGACTGACATCAAGGACGACCCGTTCGCCAAGGTCGAGGAGACCGAGGAGAGCACCACCACCGCCAAGAAGGCCACCACCAAGAAGGCCACTGCCAAAGCGGCGCCCGAGGCGGTCGAGGACGCCGTGCCCGCCGACGACGGGCTGGAATCGTTCCTCGCCGAGATGACCATCGACGACGAGGACTTCGCTGCCCCGCTCCCCTTCATCCCCAACTACATCCGGCCCGCCGAGCACCTGTGGGTGCCGGTGCGGATCACCTCCGCCAAGGTCGAGGCCCGGGACATGAACGTCGTGGTGGCCTACACCGACAACGGCGACATGGTCACCAATCCCGGCGGCATCGACAAGCTGGTGGAACGGGGCAAGGAGCAGTCCGTCGAGCAGGCGTCGCTCTATCAGTTCGTCGTCGAGGCCGAGCACGTGGCCACGCACTTCGGTCAGCGCGCAACGCCGTACCGTCTGTACACGCAGGTCTTCCCGGTCCGTATCCCGCTCAAGCAGCCCCGCAGGCGTGGAGGCGTGGAGGAGCTGGGCTTCGACAAGAACTCCGGCAAGAAGCTGCTGGCCGCCACCCGCGTCGTCACTCCCGGGCAGAAGATCACCGAGGATGAGGAGGTGCTCCAGCAGCTCGCGGACGCCATGGTCGCCGATGACGGCAAGATCGTCATGGCGCGTATCAAGCACCGGGTGAAGAAGAGCGACGACGCGATCCCCCGCAAGAACGCCGACGGCACCTTCGTCAAGGCCCTCGTGGACGAGTCCAGCGGGTCCTTCGTCTACCTCTCCAAGGGCGACGGCGGGAAGTTCTACTACTCCGAGAACGACGCGGAGTACGAGGGCGACGCCAGCAAGCTCATCCCCTACGGCGACAACCGCTACATCATCCCGGACTCCTCGGACGACGCCGCGATGGTCAAGGACATCGTCAAGCGTGAGAACACCTACGACAACCTCAGCGAGGACGTCGCTCCGGTGCCCCGCCGGATGTTCACCATCCAGCGCACCGACGGATCCGAGATCGAGGCGGAAGTCACGTGGGAGACGATCGGCTTCGCCGTGGTCAGCCCGGTCAAGGCGGGCACGATGGTGCAGGCCGTGGCCGAGGGCGGCGAGCTGATCACCGCTTCCTGGCTGGGCACCCACTGGCAGGAGACGGAGGTGCCGCACGAACTCCAGGTCGTCCGCGAGACCGGTGAGGTCCGGCTGGTCTCCAGCGCCCACGCGGCAGGCGAGGGGGGCGGCATCTCCCAGGCGGGGCTGGACGTGTACAAGGGCTGAAGCTACCGAACACACCAGTCATTCGGTTCCCGTCCGCCCCGATCGATGATTCAATCAAGGCGGCTCGCTCTGCGTGACGGACGGTAACTGAGAGTGAGGGCGGAGGCTGCAACCTCCGCCCTCCTTCATTCCCAGCCAGTCCTCACGACTGGCCCGCCACACATCCGGAAGGAGCAGCATCGTGAGTTTCGCATTCTTCAACACACTGTTCCCGGACACCGGCAGTGGGCGTGACCAAGGCTATGTGGTAATCGCCCGCTTCCCTGAAGGGCGTTTCACGCCAGGCTCTGGCCCCACCGAACTCGAATGGTTCTCCTGGCCCAGCCAGAAGGACCAGATGGTCGCCTTCTGCCTCCAGTCCTCAGACGAAGACCTGTACACCTCACCCTGCCTGTACAAGCGAAAGGGTGACCGCAAGGCTGACAACATCGCCCATCAGTGGGTGGTGTACGCCGACGCTGACAGCCTGGACCTGGCCAAGCTCAAGGCGGAACCGACGCTGGTGGTGGAAACCAGTCCGGCCCGCCATCACCTGTACTGGGTCACCGAGACGGACGACGTCCAGCGGTTGACCAACGTCTCCCGCTCCGTCGCCTACGCTCACGCCGCCGACGGGTGCGACAAGGGCGGCTGGGACGCCGGGCAGCTCCTGCGGGTGCCCGGATCAACCAACAACAAGTACCACAACCTCGACGGCAGCACCTTCGAGGTGAAACTCAAGAACATCAGCGACAACTGGAGCCTGAAGAAGCTCGAAGAGATCTACCCCCCGGTCGACCGGCCGCAGCTCAACTCCGCCGCCGAGGACATGCCGCCCCGGGAGATGTGGCACAACACCCCCGAGGTGCTGAAAGAAGTCCAGGAGATCTTCACCTACGCTCCGGACATCGAGACCATGCACACGGCCCGGTATGCGCCGGACGACGACTGGTCCACCCTCATGTGGCGCTTTCTGGGCATGCTCTCGCGCTACGGCGCCACCCGGACCACCGCCATGTACCTGGCCTGGGAAGCCCCCTTCAACAAGTACCGGGGACTGCGGGCCAAGGACCAGGGACGTACCGAGGACGAGCTGTGGAACGAGGTGTGCCGTTCCTATGACGATCCCGCCAACAAGGCCGTCAAGAACTCCGTTGAGGCCGCCGAGCGGACCCGGCTGGACGAGGCCGAGACCAACCCCCAGCATCGGGCCCGAAAGCTCGCCTCCGACGTCTCGCTGCTGACCCCCGGCGAGCGGCCGAACGTCCCCTCGGACACAATTGTCGACAAATACACGGAGTGGGCGAAAACCTGCACCGACGCCCCCGAGACCTACCACCGCAGCGGCGCACTGTGCCTGCTCACATCGATCTTCGGGGAATTCGGCCGCTGCCCGGTGCGCCGGGACGCCAACCTGACCCTATGGTTCATGATGCTCGGCCCCACCACCCGGGCCCGCAAGACGACCTCCATGAACCTGTGGGTCGACATCCTCGCCGAACTCCAGGACGGCCGCTACAACTACCTCCTGGGATCTGACGTGACCGGCGAGGCCCTGTCCGTCGTCCTGCCCAAAAAGGACGGCCGCACCTCGGTCTTCTTCCGCGACGAGGCGCACGGCCTCTTCGACGAGCAGAACAAAAAGCACTACCTGACCGGCCTGAAGGAGAAGTTCACCGATCTGTACGGCGGGCGCGTTCCCGTCGCTCTGCGCGCCTCCACAGCAGGTCTGGAGGGGGACGAGAACGAGCAGAAGGCCGCCATCAAGGCCCGCACGAACTTCGTGATGTTCCTCGCAGGGACACTCAACCAGGTCACCGAAGTCCTGACGATCAAGGACTACCAGTCCGGGCACCTGGCACGCTTCCTGATCTCCGAGGCCGACCCGCCGCCCATGACGCGGGACATGATGTACTCCGACCAGTACGACGGATCGGAAGACTCCTTCGACGGGCTGCGGCATACCCTGCTGAACCGGCTGCGGGACGCCCGCGACTTCTGGCAGGAGCGGACCCCGCCCGGCGCCCTGCGGCTGATCCCCTTCGAATCCAAGGCATGGTTGCGCCTCCAGGACGCCCAGTGGGACCTGTACCGCGCCACCCTCGATCACGAGATGCACGACGTGATGGAGGCCACCGCCAAGCGCATGGGTGACTCGCTGATGAAGACCTGCGTCCTGCTGGCCATGGCGGAGGGCCAGGAGAAGGTCGAGATGCCCCATGTGCTGAAGGCCATGTCGCTGGCGGAGGAGTGGTACGCCCACGCCGTCACCGTCGCCGGAAAGATCATGCACTCCTCCTGGAGTGCCCGCCAGGAGGAGATCCTGGGCATGATCCGAGGTCGCCTCGACGGCATCACCCAGGCCGAGATCTACGCCCGCTTCCGGCACAAGATGCAGGAACGTGAGATCGACTCCGACCTCAGCGTCCTGGTCAAGGCCAACCTCATCAGGAAAATTTCCCAGCAGGGAAGGAACCGGTTCCTGGCCGCCAAGCGCCGTGTCTGATGTGACCGCCTAGAAGGGGGCGCACCGCCGTGGGATACCGCCCCACAGGCAGACCTGCGGGGCGGCCACGCGGAGCCGTCACACCAGACGGAAAACTCACCCAGGCCCGCAAGACCCTCCCACACGTCAAAGCCTTTCCCGACATGGCGCGAGCCGTGAACAGGGTCATGACCGTCCCGAACGAGACCGTCCTGCGTGACTGGACGGCCGACGCCCGGGATGTAGACGTGGTGCACAACTACACACCCGCCGAGCGGGGGCAGATCCTGTCCTTCGCCTGGTGGGTGTACGTGAATCGTTCCTCCTGGCCCCGCAGGAAACTCACGGCGGCCGTCACCGCCGTGAGCCCCCTGATGATGTTCTCCTCGTCCTTCCTGGCCGAGATGACAGGCATTCCCCAGTCCACCGCCACGAAGAACATGATCCGGCCGCCGGACATGAAGGTGACGCGCATCACGGGATCATGTGACCCCTGGGTCATCCAGCAACTGCTGGTCTCCTCGTCCCACGGAGAGAGTGAGTTCCGTGAACTTGTCCGAGAACTCTCCCTGACCAAAGGGGTGCCCAAGGCGTTCCTTGGAAGGATTTCCGGCATCCCCGCCTCTGGCATTCTGCGACCCGAGCGGGGAGTCCAGTTCTTCCCGGAGAAACCCGACTGGGCAAGCGGAGAAGTGTGTTCCATAGAAGCTTGTGAGCGATACTGGAAGTATCACCCCGGAGAGAAGAAACCACATGACCCACGTCCTGGAAGTCAACGTCCCGTCCGTGATTCCATCCCAGGTACGCCACTGGGCGACATCCGTGCAACATCAGCTCCCCTACCCGGCGAAGATCTCCTTCCGGTCTACCTCTGCATCCCAGGGATCCCCCGTATTCGTAAAGGTCAAGTCCCCGACCAGAAGCACCTCGACCGTATCCGCGACTGGGAACTCACCTATCATCTTCCAGCTTCCGCCGGTCTGGGATCTGCGGCAGCGGGTCAACGTCTCTGAGGTGTTCCTCGCCGTCCTTTCCCGTGCCGTACGTCACGCCGAGGGTGCCCCTCTGGATGTCGGGGACGGCACCTATCAGGTGCTCATCACCCGCCAGGAGGCCATCGAGTGGATCGAGGCGCGGCAGAGCACCCACACCATCGCCCTGGACATCGAGGGCGACGGCGACCCGGACACCGTCCACCCCTCACGGCACGAGATCCTGTGCCTGGGACTGTGCGACGGCCACGAGACCGTCATCCTTCCCGAAGCCCTGTTCGGCGACGAGCTGTGGCCCGAGCTGGCCGACGCCCTGGAGAAGTGCACCACCGTCGCCCACAACGGCAAGTTCGACGCAGGTGTGCTGGGCTTCCGCCTGCGCGGCAGGAACCAGCCACTGAGGATCACCCACGACACGATGCTGGCCCACTACGCGCTGTGGCCCGCAGGAGGCGAGGACGGCGAGCATGCGGATGCCACCACCATCTCCCGCGCCTACCACGGCCTGAAGCTGCTCGGTGACCTCTACCTGGCCTGCGGTGACTGGTCCCTGTCCAAGCATGAGTACGAGAACATGCGCACCGTGGCGCTCGAACGCCTCTACCAGTACAACGCCTGGGACGTGCAGCGCACCTACCTGCTGCTCCAGATCTTCCGCGACCAGTTCCGCCACCGGCCCAAGCAGCTCAAGGCGTACTGGGAAGTCCTGATGCCCGCCAGCTCACTCCTGTGCTGGATGGAAGGCCGGGGACTGGTGGTCGACGTGCCGTACGTAGCGAGCGAGCTGGTGCCGGACATGACAAGCCAGGTTCTCGATCTGACCCGCACACTCATCACCCACGCCGACAAGATCCTCCCCGATCACTCCTGGCCACTGGTCGCCAAGGCCAAGCGCATGCCCGACGAGGACGTCAAGGCAGCCCGGCGCTTCAACCCCGGCTCCGCCGACCAGGTCCGCACCATCCTGGAGTCCCAGGGCGTCGTGCTGCCCGTCGACCGCAAGTCCAAGAGCAAAAAGGGCTCCACCTCCAAGCGCAACCTGGGCCTGCTCCTCAAACGCCAGCGCAAGGGCGACCCGTTCCTGACCGACCTGCTGGAACGCCGACGGATCGAGAAGCTGCTGGGCACCTACGTCAACCCGCTGGCCACCCGGCCGCACACCGACCACCCCTTCGAGGGCACCCGCATCTTCCCCACGTTCCACATGCACAAGACCCTTACCGGCCGCCTGGCGTCCTCCGGCCCCAACATCCAGAACCAGCCCAAGTACAAGCCGCTGCGCCGGTCCTACGTGGCACGCGGTCCGGGCCGCGTGGTGTGCCAGTGCGACTACGGACAGGCCGAGCTGCGCGTCATGGCGGTGCTGGGCAAGGACGACTTCCTCATGCGGTTCTTCCGCAAGGAGCACGCGTACAACAAGGGCCGCCCCAAGGCCGAGCGGATGGACCTGTTCAACTCGCTGATGCCCACGGTGTTCGCCGACGTCGACTTCAAGGCTCACCCCGAGGCGTTCGAAGAAAAGCGCAGACAGTTGAAAACTGTAGTTTACGGGTTGAGCTTCGGGCGGGGTGCCCGAGATATCTCCGAAGACATCGACTGTACACCCCTGTATGCACAGAAAATCATCGACGACTACCTTGCCTCTGTGCCCGGCGTCACCGCCTGGCGCCAGGATGTGCTCGACCATGTCCGCTACGACGTGCCGCTCGTCAGCCGGTTCGGCCGTTACCTGCTGCACGAACCCATCGACGAGAAGAACCAGCCCGACATCGAGCGCCGCGCCCTGTCGTTCCTGCCGCAGTCGTCGGCATCGGACTGCTGCCTGATGGCCGCCGTCGACCTCGGGGAGTTCATTCAGAACAACGATCTGGACTGGGAGATGAGTGCACTCATCCACGACGCCATCATTCTCGATGTGCCCGAGGGCGAGGCGGCCGACGCCATAAAGATCACCGGGGATTTCATGACGGCCTCGGCTGCGAGGCATTTCCCCGAGGTCCCCTTCTCCACCGATGCGACCATGGGAGGATCCTGGGCCGATCTGTAACCTGTCCGCCTGAGTGAACCTACTGCCAAATCGTTCCAGCCGTGGCACAGTGTGCCCATGAATGAGGACAAGAGGAACGAGATGCGACTCCACTTTGCCGAACTTCTTGCGGTGCAGGAGCAGCTCAGATGCCTGGTTGCCAGCGCCGGTATCCGGGTCGAGCTTGATCCCGACCCGGAAGAGCCGTCCGGCATCGACCAGCTCGCCGACGCCATGAATCTTGTGCGGGCCAATGCGCACCGCGTCCAGATCGCCCTGAATGCCTGGGACTACCGGGTGAACGGGTGTGAGACACGCACACGCAACATGATCATCAACGACATTGACTACGACGAGACGATTCTGGCCAAGAAGGCTTCACCGGGTGGTCCGCGCACCCGCCAGGAGATCCAGGGGAACATCGCCTACGACCACATGCAGCTCGGCCGTATCTGAATCCGCAACGCGGGGTCGTGCAGAGGAACCGTTCCTGCTCATGGGTCGTTTGCACGGAATGACAGCGGCGTAACGTTCCAGTTCGGACACTTTCTCCCTGAGAGACCGCACTCCTGCCGCCACCGAGTGGAGTCTTTCCGTGCCGACAGACGGAAACTTCATGACGTTCTCCGTAGAATCCACGTATGCCTCACCATGTCGAACCTTTCTTCCTCGCCGCGATGGATCCCGGGCTGGACACCGGTCTGAGCCTGTTCCGTATCGGGCCCGCCGCCTACGAGATGATCGACTACGCGGTGGTCCGGTACGACATGGATGATCGCAGCTCGCCACTCACAGTACTCAAAGAGTGGCGCAAAATTCACTCGTCCCTTCCACAGCGCTTCCTGTACGAGAACTTCCATGTGCGCCCCCGCCGGACAGTCCCCGAGACCACCGCCCTGAACGTCATCGGCGCCGTCGAGCACTGGATCGCCTTCGACCTCGACGATCCCTATGACCAGGTCATCGCGCAGGAACCGGTCGAGGGCAAGCACCTCGCCGACGACGAGGCGCTGCACAACGCCGGACTGTACGTGGACGACAACGCCGACTCGCGCCACGTCCGAGACGCCAACCGGCACGCCTGTACCTACCTCGAAGAAATCCATTACCTGCCACTCATCCGCGCGGCATGGCCACCACGTTCCGTAACATTGCGGGCATGACCACGCCCGAAGATTCGGAAGATCCCACAGGCCCGCTCCAGCCGCCGTACGGCCTGACCGTCGTCCCGGCCGCCGAGGGGGGCTGGTCGGTCAAGCTCACCTGGCAGTACAGCTACCGGTTCGGCGAGCTGTCCTCCTTCTCCGTCAGCCGTCTCAGGAGCGGGGACGCCGAGTGGGAAGTCGTCGAGAGCGGCATCCCGAACACCTCCCGCACCCACACCGATGTCCTGCCGGACGAATCCGGGTACACCTACACCGTTACCGCCCATCCCGCCGACGGCAGTGACCCTCTGGTTTCCGACCCGCCCCTGGACGCGGCCGGTCAGGTTATTTACATCACGGCGGACTCGGACAGCATCAAGCCGCAGAACATCCGCAAGCCTCTGCGCTCCACCGTGGAGAAGATGTTCATCGCCTGGAACTACCACCCCGACGCCTCCAGCTACCTCCTCGAAGCCATCGACGAGGTGGGAATGCCGTACTACTCGGTGCACGTCACCGACGTACTGGCCCCCTACGGACTGTTCGTGGGGCCCCACCCGACCGACATGATCACCGTCCGGGTCACCCTCATGCGGCGCTACGACGACGGCACCGAGTACGAGGCCTCCTACGCGGAGGAGCAGTTCTTCGTGGACGACATCCGTGACCCGCATTTCGGGGTGCTCGACATCGAGGGCCAGGACGCCACCACGCTGCTCCAGCGCAACCTGGCCTTCGGTGTCGTCCTGGCCCTGGCCGAATTCGGAGAGGACATCGCCAATCTGAACGTCAACGGCATCACCTACGGCGCCGACGCATGGTCCGACCACGGAGGACACAAGTCGGCGACCATCGAATATTGCGTTCCTGCCGGAAGTGCCCCTGTCGTCGGTATGCGCATCACCGCACCCGACAACCTTCAGGACTTGCCCGGCTCCTAGGCCGTGGAGGCGTTGTCCAGTACCCGGTTCGTCCACTGCTGGGACTTCAGGGCCTTCACGGCGAACCGGTCCTGGAGGGTCAGGTTCGTGCGGATCCCGTAGGGCTCCTCGAAGCTGCACGTGATCTGCTGCACCCGCAGCTTGGCCACCTTGGACACCCACGGGTCGGGATCGTTGAAGTCGATCGGCCGGAACATCGGCCCAGAGATGTAGTCGCCCGGCCGGTACTGGTCGATGGGCACCTTGGATCCGTCCCGGATGTGCAGATCCTTGGTGTGCTGGATCCGCTGGCCCTGCGGCTTGTCGCTGCCGCCGGTGATGTCGGTCTGGCGCCGGGCGATACGGTCCAGCTCGGACTGCTTCTTGATTCCGCCCGCCGCCAGGAAGGTCTGCCATGCACCCCACGGGCCGGGCACGGTGGTGTCGTTGTAGCGGGCCCAGGACTTGTTGTCGCCGTGCACGACAGCAACGCGGGCCAGATCCTCCCGGGTGACCTCGGTGGGTTCCTGGAGTACGTCGAAGAAGGGCCTCACGACCACCACGCGGTCCTGAGTGCCCGCCTCCCGCTCGGCGTTGGAGGAGAAGTCCCGGGCCAAGGTGGTGTTGGGATTGAAGACGTTCAGGGTCCGCTTGTCCACATACCAGTCGCACAGACCGCGCTCGGTGAAGTTCTGGAGGATGGAGAGCAGATCCTGGCCCGGGTCGAAGGACTCGTCCAGTGCGTCGTGGACCCAGGCGTTGCCCGAGGAGTCCACGTCGGAGGAGAAGTTCTCCGTGAAGTACAGGACGTTGGAGACGTCCCGGGCCTCCTGGATGAACGTCTGGAGGATGTAGCCGACGGAACGGTCCTTGAAGGTGCGCCGGAAATCGGCGTCGAACTCGGAGTTCCGCACGTTCAGGATCTTCTTCATCATCCAGGCGTAGCCGGGCAGGTCGAACTGCCACTCGCCGTCCCGTACCTGGGTTCCGGACATCATGTTGCCGGACTGTTTGAGGTTGAGGAAGCGACAGTTGGGGAATTCCTGGTAGGCCCCGGTCGGGTACCTGATGCCGGTGTCGGGGTCTGCCGCGTTGGAGTTGTAGACCTCGAAGGCCACATCCAGCGGGCGGTTGATCAGCTTGTAGTTGTCGGTGTTCTCATGCAGCGTGATCTGCAAGGCGGGTACATCATTGAACGGGAGTGACACCTGCCAGCTCGACGGCTGGAGAAGGAATCCCCGGTAGTCCCCATCGGCCCAGCGCACCCGCAGGCGCGCCTTCATCAAGTCGCCAGCCACGACGTGTTCCCCTTCCTACCTGCGGGCGGCCCGCGCCTGGATGATCAGCTCACGGTCCACCGGTTCTCCGTCGATCGCGGTCATGGAGATCTCCACGCCGGAAGTGTGCGTCAGGGACTGGGTGGACTCGCTCCACTCCAGCTTATGGGTGAGCATCAGGGGACCGTTGCGCACATAACGGAAGTTCGACCAGGCGGCCACACCGTTGATCCGGTCGACGAAGTCGCCCCAGTCCTCGCCGTCGGCGGGCAGCGTCTGGGAGCTGGAGATGTAGGCCCGCATGTTGTCGGTGTTGCAGTACAGGTACTCGCCGTTGTTGAGGTTCACGCCGATCGGGTCGTCCCAGGCCACACCGGTCTGGGACCAGCGGTCGGTGACCGACCAGGCCATCAGGTTACGGTCCAGGCCAGGCCCTCCCTGCACCCTGATGATCATCGAGTAGACGGGCACCGTGGAGACCTTGGCGACCACTGACTTAAACGGGCCACCCTGCTCCGTGTAGGTCTGGGTGTAAATTTTATGGGTGCGCCACTGGGCGACCGGAACCGAGAACACGCACGTCGTGGTCAGCCGGTACGCCGCATGCTCGTACTCCGGCGCCGACATCGATTCGAGCTGGGCGTAGGCGTACTCGCCGAAGGGCCGGTTGTTGTCCGCCGGGTCGTGCTCGGTGTCCGTCATCAGGAAAATGCCCCGGTAGCGCTCCAGCCGTACCGGAATCCACTTGCCGGTACCGCACAGTGACACGAAGTCGTCCCAGCGCTGGCGCAGGACCGACTCGCTCTTGGCGCTGATCTCCACCTCGAAGGTCACCTTCATGGTGTCCAGCGGGTCGTGCCACATGGAGATCTCCCCGTGCCACATGGGGATCTCCAGGTTGAACCGGCGGGGGGAGACGGCCGAGGCCCACTCCGTTCCCTGCATCAGCTTGATGCCCCGGGCGGGCTGGGTGAGGTTGTAGTCGTTGATGAAGTACCGGATGCACTTGTCCTCAGGCGCCTCCACCTCGTGGCCCTCGGGGTCCGCCGCCACGGACCCAACGGCCTCCACGAAGTCGTCGAACACTCCGGTGGTGCCCTGACTGAGATCGGACGCGTCCCCCGACACGGCCATCCGGTCCCGCAGTTCACGGTTCATCTCGATCTGCACACCGCCGCCGCCCACCGCGCGGTTGACGATGTTGGCGGCGTTCGCCTGGTCGCCGAGGCCGCCGCCCTCCCGGCCGTCCTCCAGTACGTTGAACCCGGCCTGCTGGAGCGCCTGGATGGTGCGCAGACGGTTGTAGATATCCAGGCCGCCGACGTAGACCACGCCGCCTTCGGGCTCACCGATGTCGGTGGAGCGTCCGTGGTAACTCCAGGAGTACACCACCGAGTTCTGCAAGGCCACGCAGTCCGGATTGTCGAAGAGCGGTGAGGGGATCCGCAGCAGATTATTGTTGTCCGGCGCCAGAGTGCCCTTCGTGCCCTCCACGGCGAAGAAGTCGTGCCCCCTGCTGTCGGCCACCGCCTCGGCGATGAGCATCGTCATCAGTTCCTGGCGTTCCCCGTGGATGGCCAGGTGGGAGACGTCGGAGTTGCGCACCGTCTGGTGTACCTCGTAGGAGGAGGCGGGTTCGGTGGTGACCAGCTCCTGCCAGTTGCGGTAGGGCCAGCGGTAGAAGATGGTGCGCAGGTGGCAGCGCCGGGGCAGTTCGTCCGAGACCGACCACCCGTACATCAGCTTCGGCGCGGTGTGCTGGTTCCAGATGTTCATGGACTCCGGCTCGCGGTTCTCCAGGCCCGTCTCGGTGTTGCGCAGGTGGGTCTCCAGCACCTGTCCGGTGGGGAGATGGATGAGCGTGAAGTACACGTTCCCGATACCTGAGGGCGGCGGCGGGTTGCCTGACCCCCAGGCCTCTCCGTAGCAGGTGTAGATGTACTCGCCGAAACCGCACCAGGCCTGACGCACCGAGGGGGCGGCCACGTTGTCCAGGGTCCACAGCGGGTTGTCGAAATTTTTGGCCCGGAACTGCGCCAGGTCGTACGCACGGTAGGAGTCGTTGCCCGCCAGTCTGCGGTAGACGAAGGCCATGCCGTTGGCGAAGTCCATGGATGCGGCCAGGCGTTCCGAGCCGGTGGGGAAGGGATCGTAGAGGTCGATGTCCACGTCGCCCTTGTCGTAGATCTTGTCTGCGACGTACTCGATCCGGCTGATCTTGTTGCCGTAGGCGTTGGTGCCCAGGGCCTGCTCGACGGCGTCGGTGGCGATCCAGATGTAGTAGGTGCCGCCGATGTACTCGGCACCACCCAGTGAGGCGCCGTGGTCGAAGCCCCGGCACCACATGCGGTCCACGACGTCACCGGTGGTGCTGACCCGGTTGATGCAGATGTCACCGCGTGAAGCACGGCTGCCGGTCGGCGGCGCGGTGCTCTCGTCGGGAAGCTGGTAGCCGTCGGAGATGATCTGACTGATGAAGACGGTCCCGGTGTCCGGTTCCTGCACGGCCTGCTGGTGGGCCCGGTTGTGGGTGAGGGTGACTTCCTTGGTCAGGACCTGGGTGGATTCCGCGCCGATGTCGAAGGGCCGGTCGGCGGCGATGGGTGCAGACTCGTCGACCACGGACCGAATGGCGCTCACGAAGTCCGCGAACACCTGGGTGGTGGGGGAGGTCTCCTCGTCGGAGGCGTCTCCGGACTCCACCAGCGAGTTGCGGAACGCCCGGTTCATCTCCAGCTGAACACCCTTGTTGGTGGCTGTCCTGTTGGTGATGTTCGTCGGGTCGTCGCCGTTGAGTTCGCCCGTCGCCGCGTCCACGGCGGTAATGCCCTTGTCCGTCAGGGCATTGATGACCTTGATCTTGTTGACGGTGTCCAGGCCGCCGACGAACACCGTCGGCGCGGAGGTTCCGGCCGTGGAGTCCGACATGCCGTGATAACTGATGGCGAACGATGCGTCCTGGACCAGAGCGACACAGTCGGGGTTGTCGAAGCGTGTCGAAGTGATGTGCAAGTCAGCGTTGTTGGAGGACTTCTCGCCGAGCAGGGACCAGTAATTCTGGTTCTCGGCCAGGGCTACGGCCCTGGCCAGCGAGGTCGTCATCCGCTCGATGGCCCCGCCGTGGATGGCGATGTGCGCCCAGCGCGAGGAGGTGGTGGTCGTCTCGATCGCGTAGTCGGTGTTCAGCACCTGGGTGGCGGCCAGGTCCACCCAGCGGTTGTATTTCTCGTAGGTGTCCAGGTAGGTGACCAGGGCGTTCTTGAATGTGGTGTAGAGCGCCGACTTGGGGCTGGACAGGTCATTCGGGTCGGTCACCAGCGTCTTGCGGAACGTGAGATCCAGTTCCATGTTGACGCCCTTGGCGTTCCGGTTCCTGTTGGTGATGTTGTCAGGGTCCAGGGCGTCACCCCGCTCCCCGCCCGTGGCCACACCCTCCTCGGACTTGTTGACGACCTGGAAGCCCGCATCGGTCAGGATTTCGGTGAGGCGTGTCTGGCGGGTGGTGTCCAGGCCACGGATGCGGATCTTGCCGAGATCTCCCGGCAGTTCGGCCACGTCGGAGATCGCGTGCACGGACAGCGTGTAGGTGGCGTTGGTCTGGATCGCCAGGCACTGCGGTTCGTCGAAGTCCGGCGCGGTGATGCGCATGCGCTGGTTGTCGGCCGGAACCGTGGTGTCGTGCAGGTTCAGTGCGTAACGCGTAAAACGCAGGGCGTTGGCGACATCGGTGACGATGTCGGTGGTCAGGCGTTCCAGATTCTCGCCGTGGATGGCGAGCAGGGACCACTGACTGCGCTGGTCGTTCTTGACCACGGCGTAATTCGCTGTCGACTCGGCGGCGACCAGCGCAGCCCAGTTTGCATAGGCCATGGAGTTACCTCACAGCGTTCCGTTGAGCGCCGCCGCGTAGGCCAGCGAGCGGTTGATGGTCAGCGAGGTGGGCTCCTCGCGCGGATAGGTGTTGTTCACCGTGATGACGGGGCCCATGGTGGTGCGGGGGAGCTGGCGTTTGCGGTCGGCGTTGCGGCTGACCTGGTTCAGCAGGCCGCTGGCCGCGCTGCTGAAGGAGGAGGCCGCCTGGGTGAGCATCGCCGCCGAGCGCCGGTCGGCCTGCACCATGCCGCCGTTGGCGTAGTGATACGGCTGGGCGAGGGAGGCCTTGGCGCCCCGGGCGTTGATCTTCTCCAGCAGGGCCCGGTTCTTGGCCGTGGCGGCGGCGTTGACCACGAACTCACCGTTGGACAGCCATGCGGAGATCCGGTCGTCCCTCGGGCCGCCGGGCCCGGAGATGTAGCCGCCGCTCGCGGCCTGTACGCTGCCGCCGCCCTTGTTGCCCTGGTCGATCTGGCGGCGGTAGGTGGTGTGGACCACCTGGGCGTAGGCGGTGGAGGTTTTGCCGTCCAGGCTGTTCAGGGCCTGGATGATGCCGCCGACCTTGGGTGTGATGTTGTCGTTGAGGTTGGCCGTGCCGGTGACGTCGAACTTCGACGCGTTGGAGCTGATGAACTCCATCAGGGCGTTGAACAGGGAACGGAACTCCTTGTCGGAGAACTTGCCGTCACCGTTGGCGTCGAACTCGCCCGCGTACTCCTTGCCCTTGACCAGCTCGGCGAGGCCGATCACCTTCTGACGGAAGGACGCGTCGTTCATCACGGCCTTGCCCTTGACGTCGAGCAGGCCCGAGATCTCCTGGGCCTTCACCCAGGCTTCGAGTTCCTTCATGTCCAGCTTGGCCGGGGCGTCGTCCACGTCGATCTTGATATTCGCCTTGGCGGCGCTCGCGATCGTCTTGACGATGTTCACCGCCGCCTGCGCATCGGCCGCCGTCTTCACCTTGTCGATGTCGATGGGCATCTTCACCCCGGACGCCTTCGCCTGCGCCCACACCAGAAGTTGATTGAGCGTCAGCCTGGCCGGAGCGTCATCAAAGTCGATCTTCGGGTTGGCCTTCTCGAACTTCTCCAGCGCCTGGAGCTGCTGGCGGATGTTGTCGATACCGCCCGTGATGTCCCCCGAGCCGATTGCGCTCTCCATCGCCTTGGCCGCAGCGTCACCCACCCGCTTGCCCGCCCCCGACAGCTCCGGAATCGACGTCAGCAGGCCCGTGGCCAGCTCCGAAGAGCCCTGCTGGCCCGTCTGGCGGAACAGCTTGACGTACTCCTTCAGTTCCTTGTCACTCGCTCCGGCCAGCTTCTGGATCATCCCGGCCGCCTCGGGCCCCATCGCGGCCAGCTCGTTGGCGACATCCCGGGGCACGCGCGCGGCAACCTTGGTCAGGTTGGCCGCCCAGTCCTGCTGCGCCTTCGCCTGCTTCTCCATCTCCTTGAGCAGGGACCCCATCGAGACGGCCGCCGCCTTCTGCGCCTCCGACAGGTTCTCCGTGCCCGCCGTGGCCGCCTCCGAGGCCGCCGCCCACGCCGACAGCGGACCGAACGCCTCGGTCAGGTTGCCCGCCAGATCAGCAGCAGCCTGCGCCAGCTCCTCCATTGCCTGCGCCTGGGCGGAGACCTCATCCCCCGACGCCTTGGCTGCATCCCCCGCCTTGGACGTGGAAGCGGCCAGCACATCCTGGGCACGCGAGAGACGGCGCGCCTCGGAATCACCCCTGCGGACCACTTCCTGGAGCGCCAGCAGCTCATCCCGAGTCTGCTTCGCCGCGTCGACCCGGTCCTGCGCCGCTTCCTTGTCGGCCTTGGCCTGGGCCCTGGTCTGCGGCGCAAAGTCCTTGCCCAGGGTGAGGTTGTAGTACTTCTGCGCCTCCCTGAGCTTCTTCTCCTGCTCGTCGAGCGCCTTGTTCGCTTCCCGGATCGGCTGGGTGAATCCAGCCAGCGCCCCCTTGACGTTGCCCCGGCCGATGTTGGCCATGACGTCCCCGAGCTTGATGCCCGTGTCCACGAACCGGCGCATCGCCTTGTCGGACTTGGTGAAGTCGGCGCCCTGTACGGCCTTCTGGAGGGCCTCCTGGGTCTTCTTGGCGGCCTTCTCACCGAAGATGACATTCCCGCCCCTGGCGGCGGCAGCATTGGCCTTGTTGGCGGCCTTGGCGGCGGCGTCGTACTGCTTGGCCAGCTCGGCGGCGGCCTTGCCCGCCGCACCACCCTGCCGGGCCTGCTCGCGCATCGCCCCCACCGACCCGTAGGCGGCCTTGGCCTGCCGCTCGAAAGAACTGGCCTGATCGTTGAGCGACTTGATGTTCCTGCGGTTCTCCGCCGAGAGGCTCTTGGCGTTCGCGTGGTACTGGGTGATCCCGTCATTGGCCTTGTCGACCGGCCTGCCCCGCTGGATCCAGGCGGCGGTGTCCTCCTCCAGCGCCTTGGTCAGCGTCTCGATGCCGCCCGCCGCGCTCCAGGCCCCGTCGGAGGCCTCCTTGACCTTGTCGACCGCCTTCTCGGCCGAGGAGGCGAAGAAGGCCCACGCCAGAGTGCCCGCCGTCAGGATGAGCATCAGCGGCCCCAGAGAGGCCCGCAGGAGGGCGCCCGCACGTGCCATGAGGGTCATGCTGGTGGCCGTCGTGGTGAACGCGCCCGAGGCGACCACCGAGGACGCCGCCGCCGTCTGGACACCCGCCGCCGTGGTCCGCATACCCGCACCCATGGCCGCACCCGATTCGGCCGCCCTTCGCATCGAGGTGGACATGGCCGTCATGGTGGGCACCATCTGCCGCGTGGTGCTGTTCATCGACGCCTGGGTGGCCGCCGCCAGCGTCATCTGGCCTGCCATCTGCTGCTGGCGGGTAGCAACCTGGGTCGAGGTCAGGGCCAGATTGCGGTTCGCGGCGGACATCTGACCCGCCGCCGCCGCCGAGGCGGCCAGGTTCGCGGACATCACCGCCGAGGAACGGCCCGTGTTGGCCATCGCGGTAGCCATGGCGTTCATGGAGGCGGCCGAAGCGGCGGATGACGTACCCACACCGCTGAGCTGGCCGCGCAGGGCCGCCAGCGCTGTGCCCAGGGACAGGCTGCGGCCCTGGAGGCTGGTCTGGAGTTCACTCATGGCCAGGCCGGTCTGGATGGCCTTGGCGACAACCACCCGGTAGGCCACCCAGGCGGCACCTCCCGCCACGATGGCGGCCGTGAGACCGCCGATGATCGACACGAGGGGGCCGAGGCCATTCGCCGCATCGATCAGGTAGGTGAACATGTCGGCGAGCTTGCTCAGGATGGGCAGCAGCACCTCACCGCCCTGGGCCAGCATGTTCTTGAAGGCGTCACCGAGGTTCTGGAGCTTGGCGGCCGTGGTCTCGGAAATGCCCTGGAACTGCCGCTGGAGTTCACTGCCCTCGGCCCACGCCTGGTTGGAGTCCGCGAAGGACTTCTCCACCACGTCGAAGTTGTTGGCCAGACGGGTGAAGGTGTCGATGTCACGGACCGCGTTGATGCCCAGGTCCCGCAGGATCTGCTGGAAGTTGCCGCTCTCGGTGCCCGCTTCGTGCAGTCCCTTGACGAAGGCCAGGAAGAACTCGTCCGGGCTCTCCTTGCGCAAGTTCACGACCTCGTCGGTCGTCATGTTCATCAACTGCGCGAACTGCTGGAGACCCTGACCGCCATCGGAGATCGCGGCATCCATCTCGCCGAACACACGGGTCAGTGAGCCACGGGCCAGCTCGGGCCGCACACGCAGGGTGGCCAGCGAGGCCGCCAGGCCGGTCACCGCCTGCGCGGAGAGCCCGAAGACATTGGACACGGTCGCGATCGACTCGTTGATCCGCAGGATCTCGTCCTCGGTCGCCGCCGACTTGGTTCCGAGGTCCAGAATGGCCGAGCCCAGGTTCTCCATCTGGCTGGTCGGCACGTCCTGCATCTCGGCGATACGGCCCAGCAGCAGCGTGGCCTGTTCCGCCGCCACGTTCGTGGTCAGCGAGAACTTCACCACCGTCTGGGTGAACTGGTCCAGCTCGGAAGCGCCGATACCGATCTGGGCACCGAGCTGGCCGATACGGGCGACCTCCTCGAAACTGATCGGAGCGTCCTCGGCGATCTGCCGGAAGGACCCCAGCAGATCGTTGGATGCCGCCTCCGTCTCGCCGACGACACGGGCCACCTGGGCGAACGCCTGCTCCTGGCTGATCGCCGATCCCGCCAGCGCGGTGCCGATCGCCTGGAACACCCGCAGCACCTGCTGCCCCTGGCTCTCCAGTTCACCCAGCGAGGAGCGGATGGCGAAACTGGACTGACCGAACCGGCTCATGCCCCCGGCCGACTGCTGCAACTCGGCGTTCAGTCGGCGCTGGGCGTTGGCCGCCCGCAGCGTGGCCGCCTCGACCCGCTGCTGCTCCACGGCCAGCCGTGCCGCCGCCTGGGCCTGCCGCTGAGCCGCCTGGGCCATTTTCGTGTCAGCCTGACCCACCGACCGGATGACCTGGTAGGCGCGGGCGACCTTCTGGAGGGCGGAGGCGAGCTGGTTGTACAGGCCCACCGTGCGGCCCAGACGCTCGGCCTCTTTGCCCGACATCCCCTGTACACCGGAGAGCACGGAACGGAGCTGGGAGAAGGCCTGCGCCATCAGCCGGGCCCCGGTGACACTATTGGTCTGGTTGCGGGCCAGGGACTGTACGGCAGAGGCGTACTGCTGCACCACGCGGACCATGGAGTTGTAGATGCCGAGGCTGCGCTGGAGTTCAGCGGCCGTTTTCTTTTCGACGATCTCGACCTGGTTGAGCTGCTGATGGAGGTTGGCGAAGACCCGCGACATGGCACCGCCGGAACGGGTCACTTCGTTGGCGGCCTGCGAGAAGCCTCTGAGATCAACAGAGATTCGAGCGGTCGCGTCGAACTGTGCGGCAGCCACCTCTACCTCTTGCTTTCCTCCGCGCTGTACAGCTCGGACCGTGACGGAAGCGGTTCATCGGGCCACACGCTGCGTGGCACCACGTACCTGAATTCGCCCTTGGGTTTTTTGCGCCCCCGCCGGTCGTTCTCCTGGTCCTTCTCGATCTCCGCACAGCCGAAGCAGGTTGCCGCGTCGACATCGAAGACAATGTTCCGGTCGCTGGAGTGACCGATCCACGCGGGAGTGCCGCAGTGGGGGCAGGTCTCCTCTTCCAGGACGGTCAGAGCCGTGGCCAGAAGACGGTTGCGCTCATCCGCCCAGGTGCTCGCCTCCCCGGTCAGCAGCGTCATGGGCGGTACCGACCAGGAACGGGACGTCCTCAGCGCCAGCACCAGCCACCGGTTGTGGGGCCTGCTCATGGCGTCGGCCAGGAAACCCGGCATCGATCTTGTCGGCCCAGTCGGCGGTCGAGTCCAGGGACTTGTTCAGAGTGTTCATCAGCCGGAATGACTCCGAGGCGATGAGCCGGTCCAGCAGTACGAGGAAGCCCTCGGGGTTGGGCGGGTCCTGCTCGGTGCCGTCGTGAAGAATGATCTTGGTGCAGTACGCGTTGAGCTGCGCGGCCAGAATCGCCTTGGACTTGGCGGTGATGTACTCGATGTCCGAGTCGTCCTTGCGGCCGTGCTTCTTGTGGAACTCCTTCTCGGCCTGCCGCACCACCGAGCCGAGCTTCTGTGCCGTCCCCGCCTGGAACACCAGGACCAGCGCGTTCTGGCGAACCTTCTTCTCCAGATCGTTGATCTGAGGAGCAAGAGCGGCGGTGCGCTCCTCGATCTTCCCCAGCTCTTCGGCGAGTTCTTCCGCCTCCTCGTCCACAAAGGAACGAGTGGGGTTATCCGCGATCCGCGACTGGATCCGCAGGATCTCCCGGCCACGCTCGGCCAGCTCGTCGTACTCGGCAGTGAGCTGGTGCAACGTGCTGCCGTCCCTCTGGTTGAGGAAGACGGTGTGCTTGAACTCGGGGAAGCTGGAAATCCCCGAGATGTAGGAGTTGAAGTCGAAGGCAGACGGGTCGGCGGCCCCGGCCGCCGACTCCGCCTTGCTGGTCTCACTCATTGCCATTCCCCTTGGTGGTTTGTGCTGCTCACAGGCGACGTCAGCTACCGCACGGCGGGCAGATGTCGACCTGTACCAGGCCGTCCGAAGACGCACCCTGGGCGTAGAAGACGACCTCCATCTGGATCGGCGCCGTGGCATCGTTGAGGATGTTCGGGTCACCGGAGAAGAATTTGAAGATCGTCACCCAGTCGCCCTCGACCGCCTCGGGCTCCTTGGCCGGGTGGCGGGCGATGCGCTGAACGAGGTAACCGCTCCTCAGAGGCTTCTTGAAGAGCTGCATCACCTCGTTGTAGATCGACTCCTCTTCCTTGTTCGGATTGCGGTCCAGGAAGAAGTTCAGCGTCGACTCGTAGTTCTTCGTGGTCGGGTTCGCCACCGCCGCGTCGTCACACAAACCACGTGTGTCGTCGGTGTCGCGCTCGGTCCACTGGAGCGTGAAGTCCGTCGTCATGGCACACGAGATGTTCAGTCCCGCGTTGACCTCTGCCGACGTCGGACAGTCGATGTTCGCGAAGCCGTTGCCGTATTCGCCGATGTAACAGTCTGCTGTCTGGTCACCGTCGTCCACCCACCAAACGGACTAAGGTGATCGAGGGCGGTAGCATTTTGATTGCAGCCATCGATCACAGACCTCCCTCCTGGTGGCAGGGGCACCAGATGCAGCCCACCACGCTTAGTAACCGATCAGTCACGCTCAGTGTACGCCGGGAGATCCAAAAAGGCGGTCACCCCACTTAAAGTGAGATGACCGCCCTGGTGGGTCGCTCGTGGCTACTGACAGTTACTTTCGCGTTCGGTGATAGCTCGCCTTCGATGCGTCATTCAGGCAGATCTTGCACCTGCGCTTGGTGCCACGCATGACCGTGTTCTCCTCGTTCCTGGTGTGGCCGTTACGGCAGGTCTCGTCCGATCGGCGCGCATCAACGCCACCTTTGCGTTTCCCGTGGTTGTCCCGCGCCTTGGCGTTGACACACGTACGGCACCGGCGAACTTCCCGCTTTGTTCCGTCCGGGCGCGTCCGCCGCTCGATGAGGAGGTTGTCACCTTCCAGCGGGTGGTCATTGGCACAGGTTTCCCTGCGCGCACTGACCGCCGCCGGTCCCTCGCCCCGCAGCACATTGACCTGCTGGGTCACGGCCTCCAGGTGATCCGGGTTGCCACACGGCCGGAATCGGCACAGGTGATCGGCCTGCTGGTCGGCAGCCGGAGTGCGTCCGACCAGTTCGAGACTCACCAGGTGAGCCCGCCGGACGCTTCTGTCCACGCCAAGCGATCCGTAGCCACCGGTATCCAGGCCACCGGTCCAGGGCCAGCAGTCCGCCCGCGCGCCGAATTCCTTCTGCACGTCGAGGTCCGCACCCTTTTGGAGGTAGAACCAGAAGCGTTCTTCCATGCTCTTGCCACGCAGAGCGACACCCTTGGGCGGGAAGAGCACCCGCCACCGTTCGAGGTGGAGCCTGCACATGCCCCACTTGGTGGCCACATCTGGGCAGCCACCTACCCAGCAGTTACTCTTACTCATGTTGATGCTTTCCCTTCAGCAGGATCATCTTCACGAAGCCCCAAGAGTTCACTCCTCTTGGGGCTTCCCTGTTTGAAAATTACCATGCATTTCGAGAAAGTGCCACTGACCTGCAATAAGATGCTACTCATCCCCACTCATAGCGCGTTTTGGTGGGTGGATGAAAGGTATTAGATTCTGTCCCCGCGTCGCTGGTACAGCCTCATCTCCAGGCACCCGGCACACCACGCGGCCCCGCCCCACATCACCAGATCAGCCGACGCGATCATGTGCATCCGCGCGCCGCACAGCGATATCCGCGAAGAACCGCCTCCCCTGCGGCGCTTCCGGTTCCGGTGTCTTGAGCCCGTTCACTGTGTGACGGTGTCTGCCCTTCGCGCCCGCGCCCTGGCGTTGATGCAGGTACGGCAGCGGCGCTTGTTGTCCGAGCCGATCACCGTGTTGTACTCGTCATAGGGGTGCCCCTGCGGGCAGTGGGTGCGCAGCGACTGAGCCACGGCCGTCATCGGCGCCACGGCCGTGACGCTGTCCGAGACCGTGGTGTCGAAGTCGCCCCGGAAGAAAAGCGTCTTGTAGTAGCGGATCTGGTCGCCGATACCGATGGGCAGAGGATCGCGCACCGAGGCGGAGCCGTCCTCGTTGACGGGGCCCTGGCCCGCCGGAGTGAAGCCGGTCAGCAGGACCCGGCACATGTCTTCGAGCTGGAGCATGGACAGGCCCGACGGCGCCACCGTCACGACGGCGAAGTTGCCCTGCTTGCCCTCCTCGGCGTTGGTCCCCGGCTCGTCGCACAGGCCCAGGACCACGTCGTCGTCCGCACTGGAGGACCGGGTGAGCTGGCCGAACCACACGATGACGAACGGCTTGATCAGTCCCGTCGGGTCGCTGGGCACTGCGGAGTTCTCCGGCACGCCCTCCAGGAAAACCTTGGTGTTGGGAAGGTTCTCCCGCAGGCGCTCGTAGATCTCCATCTGCCATTGCATGACGATGGAGGCCATGGATCACGCACCGATCCGGGCACGCAGCTCGGCCACTACCGTGTCGAAGGCGGTCTTCACCGCGAACATCGGTTCGATGCCATGCCTGGTGCCGAATTCCTGGAAGGGGGCGTAGTAAGGAGCGAACGCCTCCCAGCCGAAAGTGATCTTCAGGATGTCGGTGCCGAAGTCCCCGGTGCCGGTCACCTGCGAACGCATCGATCCGGTGTCCACCCGGCTCTTGGCGCGGACGATCCCCTCACCCCGGCGACGGGCGTTGGACATGTCCAGCACGAGCTGCTTGCGGACCGAGGTGAGATGGGCCTCCACGAACTTCCCCAGACCGATGTCGTACCCGCCCCCGCCCCCGGACCCGCCGCTGGTGCCCGTCCGGTAGCTGTACTTCATGTCGATGGTGGCCATGGGCACATCCCTTTCGCTATTGCCCGCAGCCCAGGCACGCCGTGAGGGGCTCCGGGGCGTTCTCGGGATCGACGGGCTCACTCTCGTAGGGCGGCGGCAGGAGCTGGGCGTGTGCCACGTCCACGTCGCACAGCAGGTTCCGCACCCAGGCGTTGGAGGACACCATCATGTTGCGGACATGGAAGATGTAGTGGCTCAGTTCCTGGTCGGGCGCCGAGGACAGGACGCGGACAACATCATGGGCATGGATGGGCGGACACTCCCGCTGCGGCACCTGGAAGCGCACCGCGTGTACGGTTCCGGAGTCACCGTGTGATGTTCTGACCCTGGCGCGCCAGTCTTTGTTGTTGGCGGCACGGGTCTTGCCCCGGTACAGCAGGCACATCGGGGGGAATCCGGTGCCTCCGGAGCCGTTGGGACTGATGAGGCCGCCCGTCCCCGGGTCCCAGCCGTAGTCGTTGACGTCTCCTGAGCGCCGGAAGATCTCACACACGGCGTTCATGTGGCCGATGGGCACACTTCTCTGGTGCCAGGGCCAGCGCGCGTCCAAGGCTCGACGGCTCAGGAGTCGGGACACCGCTGTTCAGCTACCGTCCTCGGTGGCGAGCATGTCCACCGCGCCCGCTTCGAACTCTCCCCATACATGCACCTTGACCTTGCCGCCGGGGCTCAGGGAGGTGCTGGCGTATCCGCCCGGCAGGGTGGTCTCCTCGCCGTCGAGGGTCATGATGAGGCTGTCCCCTTCGCGGGCGAAAGAAGCCGTGCTCACCCATGGGCACGGCTTGCCCTGGGGGTATTCGTGGGTCTGGTCGTCCATGCCTGGTTCCTTAGCCGTCGAGCGCCAGTGTCATCACTCATAGTAGCCACACGACTACAGCCAGCAACTGAACCCCGCCCTGGACCCCGTCGATCCGCAGCCGCAGCCGCCACCGCTCGTCCCCCACGTCCCGCAGCAAGCGGGGAAGCCGCGCAACGAGGAGGGCATACAGTCGGCCGGATAGGGCTGGAAGTCAACGATCTGGAAGCCGTACATCCCCTCTTCTTCCTCGTCGTCCGCCGCATCGGCCTGGTCCTCCCAGCCCTTGGCCCCCGCCAGCAGGGCGCTCGCCAGCTTCGCGCCGTCGGTCTGGAGGTCTTCGGTCTTGATGACCTTGGCGATCAGGCCCTCGGTCACGGCGATGGCCCGCAGCCCCTGGGCTGTCGCCCGGTAGATGCGCGAACGGCCGCCGACACGTCCCCGGGCCGTGGCCAGCAGGGCATCGATATGGGTGTCCGAGAACAGGTACTCCGGCGCGCCCTCGCCGGAGAAGTCGACCTGCTCCACGTCGGGCAGTAGCGCACGGACCTTGCCACGGTCCGTGCCGAAATCAGGCGGGTACAAATCCGGAGTGTCGGCCATGACCAAAGACTACGCGCGGTAACGATCAGTAGCGCAGGGTGACATGAAAAAAGGGCCGGTCTGCACACCGGGGCCCTTGTGCACGAGAAGAGGCTGTTCGGCAGCGAACAACCTAGTAGCATGTCCGCTACCGAACATAAGGAGGACCGTATCGTGCATCAGGACGACATCGGCCTGAAGGACATCCAGCGGCTGACCGGACACAACACCCTCGACGGCGTCCGCATGGCCTTGAAGCGGGCAGAAGTCCGGTCCTGCGGCTTGCTGGTGGGCAACACCAGGGAGAGCTGGCCTCCGTGCAAGATGTACCGGACCGAAGAGGTGTGGCGGGTCTTCGGCGACCGGATCACCGCCAACGCCGAGGGGGACGAGGAGATCCGCGCAAAGGCCTGGAAGGCCTTCTCCTGCCAGATCCGCGATGTCGCCGCCGCCCCGAAAACCCACGAGGTCTTCCGCGCCGAAATGAACTGATCCCGCCGCTGCGGCATGTCAGGCGCCACGGCTGCCGTGGATCGCCGATATCGTGAACCTGTACTTCCGGACGGGTCATGAGCGGCCACGGCTGGCGGTATATGGAGATGACACGAAGGGCCCGGTCGCCACCGGGCCCTTCACTTTCCCCTGGGACCGCAGGAAAAAGTTGCATATCACCAGAATGGCACTTCGGTGATCATGTGGCAGTCCGCCTCACCCCAGCAGATTCCGCCACCGGCCGTCGTCCAGAGCAGTACGTAGCTCCCGGATCAGCTCTTCGCGCTTCGGAAACGGAAGCATCCGCGTGTCGAGAGTGTCCCCGTCCGGCAGGCAGAACGGAAGGAACACCGCCAGGAGAGCCTGTGTCTGGTCCGCGTACTTGCGCATCAGATCTTCAGCGGCCACAGCACCGGCGTCCTCCCACGGCTGGCGTACCTCATTCTGCCGTTGTCCCACAACCTTCAGCACGCTCTTCGTGTACATCCGGCATTCCCGGACGCGCTGCGCACCTGCCCGGATGAACCGCCTCCTGTTGATCAGCCCCCACGCCTCCTCATCAGACATCTGGGACACGGCCACCCAGTCGATAGGCGGGAGAGTGATCGTGAAATGCGGTTTCACCCCAGCCAGATTGCAGTGCCGGTCACGCAGATGCCCCAAAGCGCTGCGCCAGTGCTTCAGCATCAGAGGATGACGCAGCGCATCGACCCTCTCACCATGGGCGCTGATATCCCGTGCGGCCAGAGAGGTGATCTGATGAGGTGGGGCCTTGAGCAGCGCAGCGATCTGATCAGTGACGGGTGCGTACAGCAGGCCCTGCGCCACGCCGAGTTCGATCGTTTCGTAAGGATCGCTCCCCACATCCGGGCCATGAAAAGGATGATCTGCCGGGATGCCCCGCCGCAGCGCTTCCTTCCCCCGCAGCTCAAAGAACTCCTGCCTGTGATGACGGATGATGAGCGACTGGACACTGGCCTTGGCGCTGTGACAACCAGTCCGCTGCTGATTCGTCTTCTGGTGTTCCCGCAGTGCAGTATTGGCTTCCTGCATACGCAGAGTCATCGACCGCGTCTGTTCTCGCGTCTTCTCCAGACGGCCGTCCCGCTTATACGTCATGCGCTCCACGCTGGACAGCAGTTCACCCGTCGCACCGCACAGTGCGTCGACCCACTGATCGATCCATTCCTCGCTGCACAGAGCCGCGCTCACGGTGGGGTGCACCGCACCCGTGGCCTCGGCGACAGCCGTGGACATCAGAACATCGAAATCCGTCTCCCACCACCGCTGAAGCTCCGCATAGGTCATCAGGCGAATGTCTTTCACCTGCAAGTACCGCGTCATGATTCCTCCCCTTGTAATCGTGCAGCGCCCGGTCCGTACAGTGACCGGGCGCCCACAGGACGTTCGCGAATGGCAGGGACATGACACGGCGCCAGGCCCCCGCCAGTCCTCACGCCGAATCCCTCTCCGTCTTCCAGGCCTCGAAGGCATCGATCCGCGCCCCGTGCGCCGCCCGCGTATCACCCCTGCGGGTCCGGCACTGCCGCCCCACCAGCGCCCGGCAGTCCTCATCGGGGCAGGGAACCACCATCGGCGTCGTCTCCCGCACCAGGATGCCCCGGGGCATCCGGCCGATCGCTCTCACCAGTTGAGGCACCTGACTGCCGGGCACACCGTCTCCGGCCAGCTCCCGCTGCCGCAGCCCCTCCGCGAGATACTTCAGCACCTGATCCGGATCGACCGCAGGGATCTCCCGCGCCAGCCCCGGACCCTGATAGCCGACCATCAGCTCGGCGCGGATCTTCTTCACGCCCTGCACGATGTGCACGGGCATCAGCCTGCGGTCCTCGGTGGCGAAGTGATGGCGCATGGCCTGCACCGCCTGATCGGCACGGACGTTGCGCAGGATGCGCTGCCAGGCGGCCACCACGTCCTCGTTGACCATCCGCCCGTCGAAGGCAGACGCCTCCACGAGCAGATCCTGCACCTCCTCGGGCGTCACCGGACCTCCTCCTTCAGGCGGGCCAGCAGGTCCTTCTGCTCGCGGTCGTCCATCGGGCGTCCGTAGCGCTCCTCGAACGCGGCCATGAACTCACCCATGGCCCGCATGCGCTTGCGTGTCACGTCCTGCTGGGCCTGCTTGCCCTCCACGGTGGAGGTGTCCTTGGTCCGCATCCGGGCCTGGATGATGATCTGGTCGAAGTGCTTGGCCAGCTTCGCCATCGTGGTGGTCCGGCTTGCCCAGAACGCGTCGGCCTGGGCCCACTCGATGCCGCCCCACACCTGATCGAAGGTGTAGGGATCTTCACCCGTGATCATCCCTCGGGCCGCGTCCCGCCACGCGTACGTGATCTTCGGACGCTTCGCCCCGTTCACCTTCACGAGGTCCGCCAGGCGACCGCACAGCTCGGCGACCCGCTTTTCCAGCTCCTCGGGCAGGACCCCGGACTCTTTTTCTCCCGACGCGTCAGCGGAGAGAGTATTACCGGTTCCTTCGGACCGGTTCAAAGGAATAGTTCGGGTGTCACCCTGACACCCCGCGAAAGACTGTGTGTCACCCCGCTCCGGACTGCCTGGCACCCCGTGTCCGGTAACGACCGGTTCCTCCGGGGTGACATCCTGACGCCCCGCGAAATCCGGCCGGTCGGCCCGTGTGAGCGGGGCTCGTCCCATCCGGATCCGCTCCGCATTGACCCGTTCCACGTTGGGAAACCAGTCGTAGGGGATCATCAGGTCGTAGACGACCGGCTTGCGGTCCACCCGCAGGTACCGTGCCGCCGACTGGTCCCCTTCCCTGATGAGGCCCTTGGCCTTCAGGGAGTCGAGGGCCCGCTGCACGCTCCGTTCACTCATCGTGGTCTGGCGCGCGATCGTCATGACGGCAGGGAATGCGTCGCACCCATCCGGACCCGCACGACCGGCGAGCACGCTCAGGGCAGCCCACTCCTTGAGATCTCCGATCGGGGCCTCGTTCTGGGCCCAGATCACGGCTTCGTTGCTCATGAGGCCCCCTCTGACAATTCAGTCAGCCAGGCGGTCGCGGCTGAGTCGATCAGCTTTGCGGCGTTGCCCGCAGGGAAGTCGAACCACTCTCCCCGGATGTGACGCTTCTCGAAGACGCCATGAAGGTGATCTTCCAATGTGGACGGCGCCTGGGTTGACCACAGCACTACCAACTCGCCGTGGTGGCCCGTCTGCAACGTACGAAGTCGCTTCTCGACGTTCCCGGCCTTACCGATCTTGACCGCAGTGGTGCCCTTCACGGCGATGCCGTAGATGTTCGTCATCCACAGAGGTCGACTGGGCCGGGGTGTCGACGGTGTGGATTGGTCCACTTGATCAATGCCTTCCAGGCGACGAGCCTGATCCTCGGTCATCCAGTTTTCAACTGGATCATCCACGATCCATACGCCGTCCTCTCGTCTGACGTATCCGGCGGTCTCCAGCTCCTCCAGGTCTTCCGATGACCCTGAAGTGCTGGCCGAGTCATCCCCCAGCGACACCTGACAGAACAGCTTCAGGAGCAGGCCACGAGACTGGTGGGAGATGCGCTCATCGAGAGCGAAACCAGCAGGGATGCTGATCATGGTGGGCAGTAGGCGATCGATGGCGCGCTGAGTGTGCGGCCTGGACGTGCTGCTGTGCATGTGCTTCACTCTTCCTGTCACGAGCTGCGCTGCCGCAAGGCGGCCTTCTCTTTGTGTGTACGAGCCCCCGGCCCATCCCACGGGTCCGGGGGTTCACGCGTCTTCGAGGGACTTCTGGTAGCGGCGGATCCGGCGCCCGAGGGCGTTCAGGACGTCCTGGAGGGCGTACTCGTTGATGGCGGGGCCCTTGCCGGGGGTGGCCCGGTAGCTCACCGGATGGACGTTCTTGAGGCGCAGCATCTGGTAGGTGGTGGCAGTGCTGCCGTAGCCCGACAGCTCGCGGATTTCGGCCAGGGTCATCTTCTGGGGAAGATCTTCGGTGTTGGTCATGGAAGTAATCTATATAAGAGCGGCCTATGATGTCAAGGGGAATGGATCAAGCAGGGTGGGCTGTTGTGGAAAAAGCGACACCAAGGAAGCCTGGCGTCCACCCCAGGACATGACTTAACGTGCACATCGATGGCACGGCATCATCAAGCAGGAGGGGGAACCGTGACTGGTGCCCTGCATGCTGACGACGGTCAGCAGCATGTGACGTCCGGAGAGGAAGCAATCACCGCTTACCTGGACTGGCGGAAGCGGCATCTGTCGGTATCCGCCGAGGACGGCACCACGAGCGTACGGCTGGTCCCGTACCAGCGGCAGGAACCGGAGACCCCAGCGGCTGTCTGAGATCTCCGTGTTCCCGGGGGACGTCAGAGGGTCAGGTCGGCCCAGACCCTCTTGCCCGTGGGCTTCCTGCACCTCGACGGCCGCAGAAACTCCCAGTCCCACGCAGAGGAGAACGCCGCTACGAGGAACAGGCCCCGGCCGCCTTGATCGGTCGGGGCTGCCTCCTTCATGACGGGTCTGCGCGTGCAGGAGTCCTGCACGCTAATCCGTACACCGTCCGTGGTCCGGATCAGCTCCATGAGGACATGGTCCTGGTCACAGTGGCTGACGGCGTTGGCCATCAGCTCGGCGACCACCTGCTGCGCGTCCATGGCGATCTGCTCCATCTGCCACGTTGACAGGATCATCTGGACATCGTGACGTGCCTCGTGTGCCGACTGCGGCGTGCACGTGTAGTTTCCCCGGTAGCCCTGCGGCCCCGTTGCAACGGCCACCAGTGTCATAACGGCCTCATCATTGCGATCTCGCCCTCCGTTCGTGGGGACGTGGTGGCACATGCGTCATGGCCTAGGCCACCACTGGGTACTCGGAGACGTTCCCCGGGCACCTCGGCTTCTACCACATCTTGCTGCACCCGGCGCAATAAAGTCCGGGGTGTCCGCCACGGTATAACCATGTTCCGTGCATGTGTGACACTCGAAGGGTTTTTCCTTCGGCGAGTGCGAACTCTTCGGGACAAGTGTGGACAAGACGGTAGACGCCACGTTCTATAGCTACCCAGAGTGACTACATATCACTGTTAGTGTTGACCGTGTGGTCGGAATTCTGGGTTCCGCTGCGCGTCCAGGCCCCGCCTCCGCCTGAGCCCCGGAGGCGGGGTCCGCGCATGTCCGGACCCGGAAAACACGAAGGACCCCACGTGTAGGTGGGGTCCTTCGTTGGAAAGGAGAAACACCATGCACATGGAGCGAAGTCCCACGACACGAGTTTCGTCACCGCCGAGCTTACGCGATCAACGCCCACTACGCCAGAACCCCCCGATACGGGATCGGGGGGTTCTGCGGTGACGGGCACCACCGAAGGGGAATGGCGACAACACGGCCCGTCACGGACGGCGGCCCGGTTCCGGGGAGAGTCCGGGCCGCCGTCCGATCAGGTCAGCTCTTGCCGCTGCCGGTGCTGCTGCCCCCGCTGGTACCGGTGCTCTTCTTCGCCGAGGTGGCCTTGGTCTCCGCGTCGGCGGCGGCCCGGGTCTCCGGAGCGACAGCCGAGGCGCGCAGGGTCGTCGCAGTGGCACCGGCTGTCGCCGTGGCCGCCGCAGGCTGCTCCGACTCGGTCGGGTCCGTCTCGTGCGTCGGGATGACCGGTCCGCGCATCAGACCCTTCGACATCGGGTTCAGGTCGACGGGGCCCGTCGCCTCGCCGTTGCCCTTCGACACCGCGACCGCGCTGTTGTCGATACCGGCGGCGCCGATGATCGAGCGGACACGGTACTGGATGTCGTCGTGGGAGAAAGAACCCTCGAAGGGGTTGATGTCGCCGCCACCGAGCGCGCGTCCGGTGTCACCCATCACACGGACCTCGGGGGTCTCGTGCCCGCGCAGGAACGCAGTGACGATGGCCGGGCCCCGGTCGGTCTGGCCACCGGCCGGAATCAGGTACCAGGTCGTGGCGCCCGTCGCCGAGCGGTCGATGAGCGGCAGCCACGGAGACTCCACCACCGAGAAGCGGCCCGCGATCGGCGAGGCGACGTTGGTGCGGATCTCCTCGTCGGTGGCCAGGCGCTGCACATGGACGTACGTGGTGGACTGCGCGATGGAGTGCGCGGTCAGCGAGAGCGCCGGGGGCACGAGCAGAACGAAGTTCTGCACCATGACCTGACGGCCCGCTACCTGGCGCATGCCGATCTCCTGGATCGCCTGCTCCAGGGCCCGCAGCGACAGCGGCGGGTTGTCCTTGACGTAGTTGCCCAGCGGCACCTGTGCGCCGAAGTTCTGGACCGTGTTGAAGAAGTCCGGGTTGGGGCCGTCCGCCGTGGCGACGACACCCGTGGTCAGGACGTCCTCGGTGTCACGGGCCCAGCGCGCCATCTCGTTGGGGAGCTGCTGGAGCACCCGCAGCTCGTCGTTGAGGAAGGCTTCCCAACTGAAGGGGAAACGCGCACCGTACTTGTTGACAAAGTAGTCCGAACCCTCAGTTGTGAGGTTGAAGGTCGGGTACTCGGTCAATTCGGGGATACGGGGCAGCGCGCGGACGTGACGGTCGGCGCCTCCGTTGTAGTCCGGAAGCTGGTCCAGACCGGCGTCCCAGCGGACCATGCGCGCCGGACGGAAGTCCGGAACGGTGGTGCGCAGGGAGAACGTCGGCCACTGCTGCGGCAGCTCGGCGTACTGGCCGAGCATCGACGCCTGCGAGATCGACTGGAACAGCAGCGGGAAGTCGCCCGAGCTGACGGCCTCGCGGAGCTTGCCCATCGCCATGTGCGTGCCGGTACCGGCCTCGCGGATGACGCGCAGAAGCTCCATCGGGCGCTTCATGCTCGACAGGCGGTTGTACGCGTCCTTCTTCACTCCACCACGGCGGGTCGAGTGAGATTCCGCGATGTCGGTGAATTCGTCGTTGGTCGTGTACTTCAGACCACTCAGAACCTTGAGCTTGGTGTCCATCTTCTAACCTCCCTCCTCGTTGTCAGGAGCCCGAGGGCATCTTGTCGGCGACCGCGTTCGCGCGGCCTTCCATGGTCTGGTTGACGTTCACGATGGGCACATAGGTGCCCTCGGGAATGACGACCGCGTTGCCGTCCGCGTCGGTGTAGTCCACGGGGTAGGGCAGCTTGGTCTGGCCGACGATGACGCCGAACCAGTGGTCGGCAGGGGAGTTCGCGATGAGCTTGGCCTTGACCGCTGCGACCCCCGGGGACGCGGCGGTCGGGGCCTGGATGCCCACCGGCGTACCGGCGCCCATCGTCATCGGGTCCCAGCCGTCGACCGGGTAGCAGA